>Ga0123356_10002040_pt1 | contig 21761 bp, 23 predicted proteins | sample TergutEmb28metaG_2_FD_92546 | JGI IMG/M metagenome (GOLD analysis project Ga0123356, IMG submission 92546) | Embiratermes neotenicus P3 segment gut microbial communities from Petit-Saut dam, French Guiana - Emb289 P3 | ecosystem: Host-associated > Arthropoda: Insects > Digestive system > Gut ... | reverse complement strand
TATCCCGATACTGACGGTAATATGTGAAGCAACAGTTGATTTTTCATGCGGGATGTTTAAATCCTTTATTTTTTGCTGTATCTGCGAAACAGTATCATCTAAATGCTGATTATTTCTTTCATACCAAATAAGGGCAAATTCTTCCCCGCCAATTCTGGCTGAATAAATGTTCATACTGCCGCTCAAGCTGTTTAATAATTTGCCAATGGAACGAAGGCAATCATCGCCTTTTGGATGTCCGTAATGATCATTGTAGTTCTTAAAGCAATCAATATCCATAAGAGCGATACACAGCCAGTCATCCGAACTTCGATAGTTATTAAGGCGCCTTTTAAAACTTTGCGTAAAGTCCCTGCGGTTTTTTAGCCCTGTTAATTCATCTATCGTACTTTGATTATAATAACTGTTGCGTTCTTCTTCCAGTTTGCCTGCGCTGAACACGGACACCATCCTGTACATAGAAATTAGCCATGAAAAAATTATGCTGATTAACCCGGCAATTAATACATTAAAAATGTCAAAAATCCAGATGTTTGGTTCTTTAATAATAACGCAAAGTATAATAAAGGCAATCATTGCGCCCAATGTAAGAAGAAGATTATACAAAGGCGGGTTGATAAAAAGGAAAAGCGCGCATATTATTAAAGACATAAATGTCGTCGCAGTCCCGTCAGGGCTTGTTATAACTCCTATGTATATGCCAAACACGATAACATTTATGTAATGCAAAGTAGTTAATACATACATTTTTATTATTTTTGTCTGTGAACTATTTTTATTTAAACTAATGTTTGCGAGAATGGAAATAATTATTGCAATAAAAATAACTATAAAATAAACGCCGGCTTTGGGAATATTTTTTTCTATAAATAGCGGAAAACATATAAAGCAAAAACCAAAAATTGAAACGACTATATTGGCGGTTCTTAAATTGACAAAATTATTCTGAATTATTTTCTTCATGCTTTCAAGGTAATGTTCCCGTCCAAGCGTATAATAACGCCATTTATAATATATTTCCTTCATGTTTTACCAGCCTTTTCCTCTTAAGCTCAAAAGAATAATTTTCATATATCATATTCTATATTACACCAACCAATAATATTTTTATTCACTTCCATTTTACACCATAATTTATTTTTTATCATTTTTTCATCAATAAATTTATAAATATCTCCTTCTTTTAATTTATATATAATTTTTGAATTTATCTCAGGATTTTCATACAAGATTGTTTCTTCATCACCATAATCATCCTCGTGATATATTTCTTCATATGCTTTCATTAAAATTATTTCCTATTTTATATATTACAACATTTTACTAAAATTGTAAAGCCATTCCGTATAACCAATGTGGTACGCAAACTAGCGCGCGAGTACTATTGATATGCCGGAAATATGTAGTTCCGGAAAACGATATTGGAAATCTGATAACAATTTACTTTGTTTGGTTTGGAGCGTTAGTTTCCAGCCGGGGTGATCCACTTCTACCCACACAATGCCTTTATCCAGGCTTTTTATCCAGGAATGATCCGCCGCGGCGGCAATACCGTTTTTTTCGGCAAGGTCTTTCCAGCAGGAAAAAAAGGCCGAATAGCCCTTGGCTTTTTGCACCACATTATCATCAAAAATTGCTGAAAGTACATCTCCAATGCGTTTCATGTTTCCGCCTCTATTCGCCCATCAGTAACATAATATACCAGAGTATCCGCCCCCCGGTAACGCTGGAACGGTTCTTCCGGCAAAAAAGTAAAAAAGGCCTGATCATAAGCGGGCAACACCGAAAGAAAACGGCGCCGTTTTTCGCCGTCCATTTCCAGCAGCACGTCGTCCAGCAGCAATACGGGGTTTCTGCCGGTCATCTCGGAAAAACGGCGGGCCTGAGCCACCCGCAGCAGCAAGGCCAAAAGACGGCGCTGTCCGGTTGAGGCATTACCGGCAAAATCCTTGCCGTCAAGGGTAAATACATACCGGTCACGGTGGGGGCCGGATAATGAAATGCCCGCCGCCAGATCCTTGTCCCGCCGTGTGCGCAATAAGTCAACAGCCTCTTCCTCATGGGCGCTTTTCCACGATGGTATATACTGCACCATCACCCCCGAAATGCCTGCAACAGCCTCATACAATGATACAAAAATCGCCGAAAAAAGTTTTGCCGCCGTTTCCCGCTTTTCCATAAGCCGTACGCCATACAATGCGCATTGCTGGTCAAGGGCCTCCAACACCGTTTCCGGATTGCTATTAAGCCGGTGCAAAACATGGTCCCGCAAGACGCTGTTGCGCGATTTAATGACCCGGCGATACCGGCGCAAATCATCAAGATACACCGGATCATACAAACTAAGCACCTGATCAAAAAACCAGCGCCGCCGCTCAGGACTACCCGCAACAAATTCCATATCTTCATGGCAAAATACAATGCAGGGAACAACAGAAAGCAGCTCTTTGCGATCCTCCGTTATTTTACCGTCAATATAGACACTTTTTCTGCTTTTTTCACATTTTATTAAAACTTCATTGTGGCCGGTAACCGTAATGGCAGCGGAAAAATCTTTGTTTCCATTTTGGGCAATTTCACTGTCATTGACACCGCGAAAAGACGAGGCATATGCACAAAAATAAAGCGCTTCCAGAAAATTGGTTTTACCCTGCCCGTTTTCACCGATAAGAAAAACCGTCTGAGCGTTAGTCGCAACCACCGCATCCGCCAGATTACGAAATGCGGTGGTACGCAAGGAAGAAATTATCACTCGGTTGTCTTGGCTGCCCTATGACTGCATGGGCATGACAATATGAAAGAAATCTGTTTGTGGAACCGGCACAATGGTAATTGCTTTACTTGCCCCGGAAAAACGGATACAAATTTCATCGTTGTTCATAACTTTAAAAGGTTCCTCAATATAACGATAATTCATGGCAAGGGCAACTTCTTCTCCGTCATACTTACAGGGAATTTCTTCCTTTGCATCGCCAATTTCTCCTTCTTCGGAATAAATCTCCATTACGCCCGGTTTAAGACCTAAATAAATGCGATGTGATTTCTGTTCTACAAGCAATGATACACGTTTAAGCGCATCAAGCATTTCTGTGCGAACAACAGAAAAAGAATATGACTGTTCTTCAGGTATAACCTTTCTATAATTGGGAAATTGTCCTTCGATAAGGACAGAAGAAAAACCGTATGATCCAAAACGAACAAATATCATTTTATCAGTAACTGACAGTGCAATTAAACCTTCGTCTCCAGCCCTTTTCATTATGACATTAAGAATTTTGGGATGTACGATAACTCCCGAAAAATCTTTTACATCATGCGCTTCTTTTTCTATAAATGCAAGTCTGCGTCCATCAGTCGCTACCATCGTAATATTATTATTTGTTTTTTCAAAATATACTCCGTTCATAAAGAAACGGGTTTCATCGTCAGAAACCGCAAAAATGGTCTGACTTATCATTTCTTTAAAACTTTTTACTGGAATTTCAAAATATCCCGTACTGGAGACCGGAAATTCAGGGAATTTATCGGAAGCCATACTTTTCAGTTGAAAATTAGCTTTTTTAACAGACGTCTTTATTTTTATTTTATTATCTTTTTGCTCAAATTCCAATTCTCCCTCAGGAATGGAACCTATAATTCCCAAAAACTTTTCTCCAAATACCATTGCGGTACCTGGTTCCACAACCGTTACCGGTACTTTGGTCTCAAAATTAACCTTCAAATCAGTCGCTTTTATTGTAAGGCTGTCATTTTCCGCCTCAAGATAAATATTGGACAATATCGAAATAACATTTTTCGACGAGATAATCTCCTGAGCCATAGAGATTTCTTTAAGAAGTATATTTCTTTCACAGATAAACTTCATTATTACAGCCTCCTAATATTATTATATTATATATATAATACAATAGTAGTAATAATAAGCAGCCGGAAATGTGGAAAACCACCTTATTTCCTTACTGTGCCTATATTTACAGTTTCCATAAACTATGGAAGATTATACCATTTTTACCCAGTTTCCACAAGTACTCTTTTTATACACAGATTATACCATACTTTTCAACTATTTTTACAATTTGGTGCTTAAATCCTTAATTTGGCGTTTTAGGCTTTCTATAGTAGAATCAAGCGTTGGATCGGTAAGCAGCAGCCCCTTTATTTTATCAATGGAATGCATCACTGTAGTATGATCCCTGCCTCCAAAGGCTTCTCCTATCTCGGTTGTTGAGTAATCAGTTATTTCCCGGCATATAAACATGGCCAATTGCCGGGGATATACGATTTTTTGGGTACGCTTTTTTCCCTTAAGATCACTGATGCTTAAAGAGAAAAATTCTGCCACTGCCTTTTGAATGGTCTCAATAGAAAGATTTGCCTGCCGGGTTGAGACAATGACATCCCTCAGCTTTTGTTGAGCAATTTCCAGGGTGATGGATTGTCCCATTATTTCGGTGTAGGAAATCAGCGTTTTCAGAGCGCCGATAAGGTCCCTTGTGTTGGATGATATATTTTTACTGATAAGGTCGATTACTTCATTGGGAATGACCACTCCGCGGCTTTCGGCAGTGGATTTCAGAATCGCGCACCGAACTTCATACAGAGGGGGCTGTAAGTCAACCGGAAGGCTTTGATTAAAGCGGGAGACAAGCCGTTCTTCGAATTTTTTAAGTTCTGAGGGGGGACGATCACAGGTAAACACCACCTGATTTTTTGCGTTGAGCATGGTATTAAAGGTGTGAAAAAGCTCTCCCTGTACGCCTGGCTTATCTGCGAAAAACTGGATATCGTCAATAAGCAATACATCCACACGGCGGAATTTATTTTTGAACAAGTTCATTTTATCTTCACGAAGACATTCTAAATACTCGTTTAAGAAATCCTCGGAAGTAACGTAAATGACTTTTTTTTCGGAATTTTCATGTATGTAGTTACCGATGGCCTGCATGAGATGTGTTTTTCCCAAACCGACGCCGCCGTAAATAAAAAAGGGATTATAGTTTGTTCCCGGGTTCCGGCTGATGGCAATGGCGGCATTAACGGCAAAATTATTGTTTTCACCAATGATATATTTCTCAAAGGTATAATCGTCTCTTAACTGAGGATGCTGTTTTTTCTTGCTGGGAATATGATCTGTGTTATTGTGTGCTATGGTATGTACCGTAATGCTTTCGGCAGCGGTTTTTTCGGCAGAAACGGGTTCTTTCGTTTTGCTGTCAGGGACAACCTCAAGCTCCAGGGCAATTTCCCTGCCGATAAGCGCTTTCAGTTTTGCCTTTATGGTGTTCTGATAGCGTGTCTTTACTCTGTCCCGATGAAAACCCGAGGGAAACCCAATGACAATACTGTGTTCCTCTGATCGTACATAGGTAATGTCGGTGAACCAAGCGCTGAACTCCTCCTCCCCCAGGTCAGTTCGCAGCTGGCTTAGGATTTCACTCCAGAAACCCTCATAATCAAATGCAGCCATTTTCAACCTTTAACTTTCTCTAATAGTATCATACTTTCAACATTTTATCCACAAGTAAAAAAAACATAGTAAAACATTTTTGCCCGAAAATTACTCAAATATAATATTTTTAACTAAATTCTTGAATAGTAAAAAAAGCTAATTCATTATGGGATAAGGAATTAGCTTACTGGGGCCGGTACAGTGTACATACCCACACATTTGCGTAGTATCGTTTTTGCGCAGCCCCCTTTTCGCTTAATTTATCCACAAGTTATACACAAACGGTGACCAAAAACGACTTCTTGAACACGTCATAGTAACACGGTATGATGGTATTGTCAACGCTTATAAACAAGGAAAGCGAGGAAGGGAGCGGTATGGAAATTCTTACTTTTGGCAATGATTTACTCCGCCAAAAAGCTGAACCGGTGACGGATATCAAAGATAAGCCGCTTCAGTGGGACGACATTATCCAGAAAATGTTTAATACGTTACAAAAAGGAAATGGTGTGGGGCTTGCCGGTCCGCAAACAGGGTTGATGCAGCGGATATTTGTCACCGATGTTGAAGGAGATATGCCTCGTGTTTTTATTAACCCTTCCATTGTTGAGACGTCACAGGAAACAACCAAGTACGAAGAAGGTTGTCTTTCGATTCCCGGTGTGTGGGCCGATGTCGTTCGCCCCAAAACGGTGAAAGTGCAGGCATGGAATGAAAAAGGGCGTCCGTTTACCCTTGAGGCCAGCGGGCTTTTGGCGCGGGTTATTCTCCATGAGTATGATCACCTGGAGGGTGTTTTATTTATCGACCGTCTTTCAGAGCTGAAACAAAAACGGATGCTCGATAAAATTGCCAAACTGGCGGAAAAGGCTGCAAAGGCCAAGGTATAAATGCGGGTATTGTTTGCGGGAAGTCCTGCCATTGCTGTTCCGGCGCTGGAAGCAACGGCCGCTTTGTCGAATGGCGAAGGTATGGTGTTGGCAGGGCTGCTCACCAATCCTGACAGCCCCAGGGGACGCAGCGGCAAACCGGAGCCAACCGACTGCGCGCACGCCGCGGCACAGTGGTCTGTTCCCATACTGAAACCGGAAAAACTCGATCGCATTGCCCGTGAGCAAGTGGCGGCGCTGAAACCGGACCTGTTGGTTTCTTTCGCGTATGGGAAAATATTTGGTCCACAGTTTCTTGCCTTGTTTCCGATGGGAGGCATTAATATTCACCCCAGCCTGCTCCCCGCATACCGGGGTCCAACGCCCATTCCGGCGGCAATTATCAACCGGGAAACCGAAACCGGCATAACGATTCAGCGGCTTGCCGCGGAAATGGACACGGGGGATATTCTGGTACAGGAAACGGTGCAGTTGCATGGGCGGGAAACCACGGCAAGCCTGAGTGAAACAATGGCAAAAAAGGCCGCCGCGCTGCTGCCTGCCACGCTCAGGGGCATTGCTGCCGGTACTGTGCAGGCAAGGCCGCAGGATCACCGTGCGGCAACGTATTGTTCCCTTACTGCAAAAGAAGACGGCCTTATCGACTGGAGCCGGAGTGCTGCGGAAATTGATGCCCGGATTCGGGCCTTTGACCCCTGGCCGCTTTCCTGGACTATCCATGGGGAACAGGTGCTTTTTATACTAAAGGCTATGCCACAGGCACAGCCTGTGGAGGGTAATGGTTCCGCGAATTTACCCGGTAAGGTCTTGGGTAAAGATAAAAATAAGGGTATACTGATACAAACGGGAGATGGCATATTGGCAGTGAGTGAACTGCAGTACCGGACAAAAAAGGCGCTGGAATGGAATGCTTTTTTGAATGGTACGCGAAATTTTATGGATACAAGGTTGGGTTAATTGCATTGAAGTGGATACGTAATTTAAAATGCATCTTTGATAAACAGGCTTCTTCCCAAGGCAACAACCTCAGGGAAACGGTTGTTACCATGGAGCAGCTTGCGGAGAGTCATTTTAAGCTGCTTGTTTCCATGGCGGTGGGACTGGTGGTTCTGGTGGGAGTCATTGCGGTATTGATTTTTTTTGTCGCAGTGAAAGGAGCAGAGCAGACCATGGTTCCCGAAGTACGGGGCAAGGATCTTACCGAGGCATTATTGGAATTACAGGCAAAGGAACTGTACCCCCGCATCCAGCTTCGCTATTCGCAGAGCTCACGGGAAAAAGGCCAAATTCTGGAACAGGACCCAAGGGCAGGCTCGATAGTAAAAGCAGGGCGGCAAGTTCGATTGGTGGTAAGCCAGGGTGTAATGCTCAATCGTGTTGAAAATTATGTCGGCAGGTATATTAACGATGTACGCATGGACTTGCAAACTTTTATCGCTTCTGCAGGCAGTCCTTTACTGGTACTGAAAGAACCGCTGATGTACGATTTTTCTGCCGAGTCTCCGGGAACCATTCTCCGGCAAAAACCGGAACCAGGAACCGATATTTCCGGGCCGGTAAGCCTGGAATTTGTCGTAAGCCGGGGCCCGGAAAACACCTTGATGACCGTGCCGCAGCTTGCCGGGCTTTTACTGCCTGCCGCACTGGAACAACTTGGCAGGACAGATATTGTGTTTGAGTTTTTTTTGAGGGAGATTCGTGAAGGTGAGCGGGGAGAAATGGTTGTCTATCAAGAGCCGCCCGCTGGTACCAGTGTTACATCGAATAGCATTGTAACGCTGGTGGTAAATGCCCCGGCACAGCTTGGTGATAACGAAGTGTTTAAGCTTTTCTCTTACACCATACCCAGAAACCCTTACCCCCTGCCGGTGCGCCTTGAAGCGTTGCTGCCATCCGGGGAGCGGATTCGGGTTATCGGCATCGATTATCCCGGCGGGAAATTTACGGTTCCTTACCGGCTTCCCGTAGGCAGTATTTTGATCCTTTCAATGATGAACAGGGAAATCTACCGCGAGACAGTCCGATATTAGCTTTTTGGCGAGGATTTGCCGATAATAAAGCAGAATGGCAGTTTTCGGTTTTTTAGCAGTATTATTTTTGTGTACCAGTTTTCTGTACGCGGCGCCGTTGGAAAAAGGCTTTACTCTTGCGCCTCCCGATTCGGCTTCTGCGGAGGAAAAAGCGACCGCATTCCGCAATGCTCGCTTGCGGGTGATTGCTGCCGCTGAAAAATACGAGCGTACACCCTACCGTTACGGCGGCACCGATAATCGCGGCGTGGATTGTTCTGGTTTGATATATATAAGTTTTCGTGATGCGCTGGGAGTAACGGTGCCCCGGACTACATCGGGTCTGCATTCCTGGGCAGAAAAAATTAAAATGCAGGATGCCGGTCCTGGCGATCTGGTGTTTTTTATAACAACTGGCAAAACCGTTTCTCACGTTGGTATTTATCTTGGAAACGGGCGCTTTATTCATGCCGCTTCCGAAGGGCCGTCCACCGGCGTTATTTATTCAACGCTTGATGAGTCGTACTGGTCTCGCACCTATATTGGCATGGGAAGAGTTTTGCCGGCGGCGGATATAAGCAGCAACGTGGGAAATACAGTGGAACAAACATCGGTACAAACAAAAGAGACCGGCAGGAAGAAAACGGCAAAACAGAAAGATTCAAGTAAGGTTCTATTTGGATTGGCTGCTGCGCCAACATGGAAACATGCCTATATCGAAGGGCCTGTTGTCCGGGGCATTGCGGGTCAATGCGGGGTGGCAGTACAACCTTTTCAGGTTCCGATGACGTTTGGTATGGATCTTAGGCCTGAGTGGGATGGCTCGTTGGGTGTTTTTCGGGTGCCGTTTACCATTTCCTGGGGCATCAATTCCAAAGTGTGTGTTTTTGCCGGTCCGGTTGTCAGCTTTGGTGATGCCGCCCTGTCCATTGACGGAGAAAGCCGTCCCTATACCGGGGGAACAACCTGGTTTGGCGCGGCAGGCATAACGGTTATGCCTTTTGCGATTAAAATTGCAAAGGGTCATTTGGCCCCGTATGGGGAGGTGGCATGGCAATCCTATAAAAACGATATAACATATAATGCCGGCGCCGATTTTGCCGCAAGTTTTCGTTTTTCTACCGGACTATCCTATATCTGGCGCAAATAAACAAGGAGCGCATATATGGAAAATGTTTTTTTCTATAATAGTTTAAGGGGAATGAAAAAAGGCATAACCGTTGGCATTGCGAGTGATGGCAATGCGATTGTGGGCGTATTTTTTGGCCGCTCCCGGGCGCAGTTGCCCGGTACCATTGCTGAAACTCCCCTGATTAAAAAAGCGGCAGTGCAAATTGAAGAATACCTCGCCGGCAAGCGAACACAATTTTCGCTGCCCCTTGCCATGCACGGTACAGCGTTTCAGATGGCCGTTTGGCAGGCGCTCCAAAGCATCCCTTATGGCGAAACCCGATCCTACAAAGAAATAGCCGTGATGATTGGCAAGCCAAAAGCGGCCAGAGCAGTAGGCATGGCAAACAATCGCAACCCCATTTCAATAATAGTGCCGTGTCATCGCGTGATAGGTCATGATGGCAGTTTGGTAGGCTATGGCAGCGGTATCCCTCTTAAAAAATATTTTCTGGAACTGGAACAACGGTGCCTTTAATCGCGCTGGGCGGCCAGTAAAATCAAAGAGATCACAAAAGAAAATACCAAAATGACGATGAACACCGCAAGAGCGGCGGAAAACCCCATCGCAAGCAGGAGCGAGGTGCCTATGGTGTTCAGAACAGATCGATACACATAGGTCACTGCGTTAAATAACAACGGCAACACAGGAAGCAATAACGTAATAAGGTACCGCGGATGCCGTTTGGCGCGGAGGCACCAGCCAATGATAATTATAAAAACGGCCATTGGCAGGAAGAACAGGCAGCCGCCCAGACGATTGAGAATTTCCGCCTGAAAAACTTCGGGAATATACCCTGTTTCCCCGGCTATTTCGGCAGCGGCAAACAGAGTGTGCATATCCAGACTGGGCAGCCCTTGCCGCATCTCCGAAAGCATGAGAAATGTCTCGTAGCTGACATCCAGAGTGACTTGCGCTGTTACCGGCTGATAGAGCGAAATATCTTGTGCGTTCCATTCCGGTTCCAGACGCCCTGCAGGATCATGACGATCCAGCGAACGCATCAGAACAAGTACTTTCGGTTGATCATTGAGTGTAATAGGCAGGAATTTGGCGTATGGCGCCTGCAGGCTTAATACCGGACGTGCCTGAGAATCAAACATTATATATTCAATGCCTATTCCGTACGCATAATCAGGAAAAGAAGAAAAGCTGGACACCCGCATCACGGATCGGCCTTTTCCCTTGCTTTGGTTCGGCAGGGAAAACATAACACCGGTGAATGTATTGCCAAGGGAAACTTCTATTTCATCGATAAAAAATGCTATTTCTTTGGCTCCCTTTTCACTTGCCGCAAAGAAATTATGCGCGTCAGGATCATTGGGCGTTAATGTAAGCAGTTCTTTGAAAATATAATATGCCCGTATCCAGTCGCTGGAAACCATGGCTTCATACCCTGATCGTTTAAGGCGGTACACGGAATGAACACGGGTTTCCGTTCTGCTTGGCTGGTGTTTTTCAATTTGATTCCATGCCTGTGCGGCAAGCCGGGTTGCTATCTTTTTTTCCGGGCTATCTGTTTTGGCAATGCGTTCGCCAAGTGTTGCCAGCCAATGAGCGTCAAATAGCCGTTCTTCGCTGAGCGCGCGTTCCCCCAGGGCTATCGCTTCCGCAGCATCCACCGGCTGCCGTTGTCCGGGCAAGGCTGAAATCGCAGCGGTGCCCAGGTCTCTTGCAGATCGCGCGGTAACGGGCAGCAGGTTACTCGTCTGAAACTGTGATTCTTCCAGATAAATTCCCAGCTCGACCCGCAGATCGGCAAGTTCCGGGCTGTTTTCCCATACACTGTCACAAATACCAATAAACTGCGATGCGGTAAGCCATTCTCCGGCTTTTGCGTGGACTTGCGCCCGTTCTTTTGCCAGATGGTATAGCTCGCCCTCATAGCGCATATTTTTCTCTTTATTTTCCACCAGCGGCAGCAACAGAAAAAACAGACAGGCATAAAAAGCTGCCGCGCTGATAGCGATGATGAGGGGAGTCATCAGATGCTGAAAAAGGTGTTTGGTAAAACGTGATGAGTAACGGTTTTCCCCCGTGGGGACAATACCAAACGGGATAACCAGAGCGGAAAAAGCCAGGGCGGGAAACAGGGCAAATATATCCAGTAAACTACGAATGAGCCGCCAGTCTTTGGCAAAAATAGGCAATGGCGCCATTTCGCCGGGAAAAATCAGGCGGAAAACCAGAATACATACACATGCTCCAATAATGTAAGTAATAAAAATCATCACTGGTGAGAAAAACGTATCTCTGTTAATCGGCATAGTTATCCCGCCTTTTTGCTACATACACCAAAAAAGAATAGAGGTGGGTCAATAATCCCAGACCGACAAAAATAAAAGGAACGATTAAATCAACGGGGAGGCGACTCTGTAGAAATGATTCAAACACGTCCTGCATTTCCGGCGAGTTGAAAAAAGTTTCCAGAGCAAGTATACCCCGGAACGCAAAGCAACCCAAAAAAAGGCTTGCCAGCGGCCATACGCTGAATTTACAAACGAACAGCAGCGAGCTTAACAGAAAAATCAATGCCCCGGCGTATATCAAAAACGGCAATAACCCCTCGCCCAGACGCTGCTGTAGATTTTCGGCATTCAGCCGCAGGTCAATCGCCAGACTTTTGAGAAACCAGGGGCTGCTTCTGTTAAACGGCGCCGGCGGCAGGCCGATGAGCGTCTGGTCTCTGCCGCTAAATGCGTCCTGATACAACAAGGGTTTTCCGGGAGTTGCCACCACCCGCCTTCCGCCCGGTTCGGCGGGGCCCTGCAGCAATACAATAACAGTGCCGGGGGGGCGTATGGTGTTGGCAAGCATTAGCCCCGGTTCGCCCAAAGGCTGCGTTTGGGTGCTGGCCGGCGGCACATTTTCCCAATTTTTCAGTACCTGACCAATACCAAGGGCAAAACCGATAGCCAGCAGGGCTATACAGAGAATAGCCAGCGGCGCGAACACTTCATTACGAACAGTATAACTTAACCCAAGGAGTATCCCGCCATAGAGCCCCAGAGACAATGCCCAGCGGGCGGCGGCTATTAATTCGAGCAGTATGGTTTCCCGTTGGAGGGATAGCGCTTGTACCCATTCAATTCGTATCACCAAAAAGCGCAACCCTGTTGAGACAAGAAATAAAATTGCGAAACTGAGACTAAAAATGAGCGCCAGTTTAGCCAGTTTTTTCACATTTTAAGCATAACACGAGAAAGGGATGAGTGCAAGAGCGCCGGTACAATTTGTGCCGGGAAGCTATTTTTCCACAGATTATCCACAGGAAAAACGGGTAAATTTGACGCAAGACCGGTATTTTTGGTATAGCTAATTGCTCAAAATAGATCGCGTAAGTCCTTATCCTGTAAGGAATTAGCAATGAGCGTTATTTGCAATATTTCCTTAATGCGGATTTTTGTATAAAAATAGATACACTGGGGGAATTTTTCCCTCTGTTATTAACAACTTTTCCACAAGGACAGGTGCCGTTTTACCCGAAAGAAACAGTCCCGGTATTGTCAACGGCAAGGATCATTTTACACTCGGAACAACAGAAATGGCCGGCTTTAACGACCTTTAATTTTTGGGAGCAGACAGGGCAGGGGAATGTTTTAGGGAATACCTCGGTCGTTTGTTCTATTGCTTCACCCCGAAGGGACCGTATCGAATTTGCAAGGCTATCCTGCATATTGAAAACTTTGGAAAAATCAAGCAATTGGAATACTTCGTACACTTTATGCTGAATATCAAGCAGTATGAGATCGCCGCCTTTTGGCTTTACTGCCTTGAGAAATGCGGAAAAGGAGCCAATGCCGGTTGATGAAACATAGTTGAGGCTGCCGCAGTGAAAAATCAGGCGGATATAACCAGCATCAATAACCCGCTGGATCCGTTTTTGAAAGTTATTTGAGTTGTAGGTATCAATATATCCGTTCAGTACGATAATAAGACAACTGTCAAGCTCCGGTACTTTCTGAAGCGTGATTTTGAGGCTTTCATCCTGTTCATCGTCAAATCCGGGGATAATATTATTGTTAACCATAATACGCTCTCATTTTAGTACATTGTATACCCCTTTGTCAAATTTTGTCAAACCGGATATGCTATGATGGATATATGGTTTTGTCAGATATTGTCATTATTTTATGTCGTGCCAGCGAGCCGGGTAATGTAGGGGCGGTATGCCGGGCAATGAAAAACATGGGCCTTTCCCGGTTGCGTATGGTTGCTCCGGGGCCTTTGGATGAAACGCCGTTATTGGCGCGGGCCATTCACGCCGACGATCTTTGGCGCAATGCCTGTTTTTTTGATACCTTGGCCGATGCAACCGCCGATTGTACATTGGTGGTAGGAACGACCCGCCGCAGGGGCAGTAACCGCAAAAGCGTAACTCTGGAACCCCGTGCCCTTACCGCATGGCTTGCCCAGGGGGCGGCTCAAAGGGCAGCCGAACAGTCTCAGGCTGTTGGTACCCTGGCTTTGGTTTTTGGCAATGAACGCACCGGCCTTGATGACGAAGAGCTTAGTTTTTGTAATATCGCCTCGCATATCCCTGTCTCCGAGGCCTTCCCTTCCATCAACCTTTCCCATGCGGTACAAATTTACACATATGAGCTGTTTCTTGCTTTTGGAGGCGTACAGGATAACTCGGTGAAAGGGGAGTGGGTCCCCCTTGAGCGGCCGGCGGTTGATACGCTTACGACAGACATAACCAACACCTTTGCCGAACTGGGCTTTTACAAGCATCCCGGGCGCGAGGAACAAACCCGCTTTTTACGGGACGTAATGTGCCGTGCCGGCCTGACCGAGCGCGAAGGTCGCTACCTGCGGGACATTTTTGTCAAAGCAGCAAGGATGAGCAGCCGGGAAAAAAAATAACAAAAAAAGGCTTACTTATTGACATTTTTGGAATATTGGTGCAATATATAGGTGGCTGTTTGTATTAAACAACCGAATATTTTTTAGGAGGATTCTTATGGAATCAAAATTCAAAGGCAGTGTTTTGGATTTTTTTGTCAATTGCATCATCGTCAGTTTGATGTGTACCTTCACTCTTGGTATTGCAACACCTTGGGCAGTTTGCCGTATGATGAATTGGGTTTGCACTAATTCCACAATCAGTGGAAAGCAGGCAAAATTTAATGGAAAAGGCGGCCAACTGTTTGGGCTTTTCATTAAATGGTGGTTGTTGACGCTGATCACATTTGGTATTTACGGTTTATGGGCAAGCCGAAACATGATCAAATGGGTTATCGAGAACACCGAAACTGTGTAAGATAATTCTTTACGTTTCTTTATAGGTGATTTAATGGGCTGTCCGGAAAGTTCTTCTCGGACAGCCTTTTTTGTTGGTTTCTGTCCATATTGAAAGGAGTTTTCTATGAGTGATGTTCGGGAAAAAGCAATCGATGAAATGTTTTGTGCATCTTGTGGGGCAATTATTAAAAAAGAAGCAGAAATTTGTCCCAAATGCGGTGTCAGAAATAATAAGATGAAGGTATCTGTGGCAAATGCCTCGGAAAAAGATTGGCTTACAACACTCTTGTTGGTCCTCTTTGTAGGAGGATGGGGTGTACACAGATTTTATGTAGGGAAAGTCGGTACAGGGATATTGATGATTTTCTTTGGATGGCTGACGCTTGGAATTTGGTGGCTTGTTGATGTAATTAAAATTTGTACTGGTAAATTCACTGATAGCGAAGGCAAGTTTATCACTAAAACATAATGAAAAAAAGGCGGCACAAGGGAGAACCTGCGCCGCCCACGTTTACACATCGCTCTATCGGGTTGTTTTTTTAATTCTGATTATATTTTAATTACCATTATCTAATAAATTCATCCAGTCTCTATAACCATATAAAAAACGTAATAAAATTATTTCTTTTTCAATAACCGTATAAAATAACATATAATTTTTTACCATTACAAATCTAAATCCTTTTGAAGCCAAATATTTATCTGGTACTGCTGGATACATATAAGGGTTTTCTTTGATTTTCTTATAGGTCTTTTTTGCTTCTTCTTTTAAATTATTTGCTGCAATAGGGTTTTGTAAATTCTGTCTAATATAATTAACGGCGGATTTTAATTCTTCGCGATAATATTTTGAAAACTGCAATCTATACATTAAATCCCTACATTAAATCAATTTCTTTATCCATTTCTTCTTCAGTTAGATAATTACCATTTTTTACATCATCTAATGCTTCTTCTAATAATCTATACAATTTTTGTTTACCAGTTATTTCTTCATAGGTTTCAATGCTCATTACAGCAAGATCGCCAGCTCCGTTTTTGGTGATGAATATGGGTTCACGAAATCTATGACAAAAATCAGAAATTTCTGTATAATTATTGCTTAAATCAGCACAATTTCTAATAACAGGCATTAGTATCCTCCTAAAAATATACATTTAGTGTAAAACACTTTGCAATTATTGTCAATTGTATCTTTTCAAAAAGCGAGCCTAAGCCAGACTCGCTTTTTAGCTGTTTTATAATACTATTTTGTTTTGGTAACGGTGTAGGTGTCAACCACTTTCACCGTAAGATCGTCTTGTACTTCATACGCTTTAAATATGACAGTGTTGTCGGAAACGTCTATCTCCAAGAACATTGGTTTATAATCCTGATGATATACATTGACCGGATACGGTACTTTTCCGGACATTAATTCGGCGCTGCCTTTTGTTTCATCTTCAAAGTACGGGTACTCGGTATTGTTTTTGATGTCTGGAACAAATTCTGCGTAGAATTTCTGCCCGCTGGAGGAATTCAATGTGAAGTAGACGGTTCCGCCGGCATCGGTTATGCGGTCATCTGCTTTGCCATCAACCCTTTTTCCATCGTATAACGGATAGCTTCTGGCGTAGATGTGGTCGTGGCCTGCCAGTACAAAATCGACATGGTATGTGTCCATCAATTGTCCAAATCCCGCTTCTACATAGTACTGAATGTCTCTATCTGCGGCATGGTCGGCAAGGCTTGCAATGGATTTATGGGTTTGTACAAAGAGCCACTGGTATTGCCCTTTGTGCTTTTCTGTTGCAGCTGTGAATGTCTTATCAAAATGGTCAGTGATTATACTTGCCGCTTCATCTTTGTTTCGCGGATACGCTGCGGTATTCAGCACCACGAACAGAGCATTGTTGTAGATATAGTAGTAATTTCCTTTGGATTCCATCTCATGCCGGGATCCGCTTTGGCCTGTGGGAATGGAAGTGAGCGATTGTTCGTTTGGTATGTTGTAGTGATAAATAAAACCGTAGCTGGTTCTGGATTCATGATTACCCACTGCCGGCGCGAAGGGTATGCTTCTGAGAGCATTTGGCGCGAAGAAATGGGCATATTTAATTTCATGCGGATCGCTGCTGGTTTCGGGTCTTCCCAGTTCGCTGACAAGGTTTCTGTCGATTTGGTCGCCTACGCCGGCTATAAATCGTACATTCGGGACCTGTTTCGTAATGGCGTTAACGGTGTCCTGCCAACCCTGTTTTGTAGTCTTGGCGCTGTTTTTTTCCTGATAGCCGCCCACTACGCCTTCGGCATCCGGCGAAACCCCCGGCTCTGTAACCTGCGGGTCGCCTACGGCAACGAACGTAAATCTGCCTGCTGCCGGTGTCTTGTATATATAGACTTTGCTGAAATGTATGCCATCGCTTGATACGCTGTACGCATATTCCGTATTGGGCGCAAGGCCGGTAAGCGTTGCCTTATGGGATATTTTGCCGGCGCTTGCATCAATGCCTTCCGCGTTTATCGTCTGTGTACTGGCAGGAAATTTACCCGATCGCATTGCCGATCTTGATGCAAATATAACTTTGCCCGATTTACCGTCTTCTGTGTCGCCATACCATGTTACATTGATTTCACTTGTGTTTTTGCCCGGTGTCAGAGTGAGAGTCTCAGCTTCAAGTCCCTCATTAATCTGATACACAGATCCTTGCGAAGCGCACGATAATGGCAGAAAGATGCTCATCATACAAAGAATGCGCAACATTGGTAACAATTGTAACTTTGTCATTTTAATAACCCCCAAGTTTAGATATTTACCAAAGTATGGTGGGTAAATATTAAGATACAACCAGATTTGTGTAAGTTTTTAGTTAATTTGAGGCATTGACATTTTCCAATAAAAATGATATCTATTAAAAATGCCAGTAAAATTCAGAAGCGGGGAGTGCATCCCGCTGGAAATGCACAAAGCTCGAATGGTTCAAAGCCTGAACCTTTTGCCGGTTGAAGAGCGTGTAAAGGCTTCGCAGGAAGCGGGAAACAACACTTTTTTATTGAAAAACCGCGATGTTTTTCTCGACATGCTGACGGACAGCGGCGTAAATGCCATGAGCCAGGCACAATATGCGGCCATGATGAATGCCGATGATTCCTATGCCGGTTCCGAAACGTTCTACCGGCTGGAAGACGCCATTAAAGAAGTATTCGGTACCCCATTTTTCCTGCCAGCCCATCAGGGCAGGGCCTGCGAAAACATTATCTGTCAAACGTTTATAAAACCCGGACAAACGGTATTGATGAATTACCATTTCACCACGACAAAAGCGCACATTATGCGAAATGGCGGGAAAGTGGTTGAAATCGTCAGTAAAGAAGGGCTCAAAGTAACCAGTGAACTGCCTTTCAAAGGCAATTTAGACATTGAGCGTTTGCGCCGTGAAATAGAAACAGCAGGAGCTGACAATATCGCCTTTCTGCGCATTGAAGCGGGTACCAATTTAATTGGCGGGCAGCCTGTTTCCATGGCAAATATGCGCGAAGCGGTTGAAATTGCGAAAGATGCCGGAATTTTAACTATTTTTGACGCGTCTTTGCTGTCTGATAATTTATATTTTATTAAACAACGTGAAAAAGAATTTGCACATACATCCTTAAACGAGATAACGCTGGAATTGGGCAAAATGTTTGATATCACTTATTTTTCGGCGCGTAAATTAGGGTGCGTGCGCGGCGGCGGCATTATTACAAACCGTGAGGATTTATACAATGCGATGATCGGCCTTGTGCCGCTGTACGAAGGGTTTTTAACCTACGGCGGAATGTCGGTGCGCGAGATGGAAGCGCTTGCAGTCGGTCTGCGGGAAAGCCTGGATTTTCATGTTATCGAGCAAACGCCGATATTTGTTGAAGCGCTTGTAAACGAACTGTTAGGCGCAAAGATTCCTGTTATAACGCCTCCAGGGGGACTGGGCTGCCACATAGACGCAATGGCATTTTGCGATCACTTGCCGCAGAGCCAATACCGCGCTGGAGCGTTGGCAACCGCCGCGTTTATTTCCGGCGGTTTTCGCGGGATGGAACGCGGCACGATAAGCGAAGAACGCAATGCCGACGGCAGCGAACATTTTGCCGAGATGGAATTGCTGCGTCTTGCGTTGCCAAAGCGCGTATTCACGTTATCTCAAATTAAGTATGTTGCAGACCGGCTTGTTTGGCTGTATGAAAACCGGAATTTAATCGGGGGTTTACGATTTACATTCGAGCCCAAGATTCTGCGTTTCTTCTTTGGCAGGCTGGAACCAGTATCCGATTGGCCGCAAAAACTGGCTGAAAAATTCAAGATGGATTTTGGCGATAGTTTATAAGTGTATTCTAGCCAAACGAATTCGGATGAAACTCGAATAGATGATATCCGCCGTCCATGCCGTCCTCAGCAATATAAAAATACCGTCTTATATTATTTTCATCAATATAGGATATTCCACGCTGCGGAATTCCGCTTAATGCCGTTAACATCACTAAAAACGGAAGATCTGTCAATAATTGGCACTTGAATAGGATACGCGGCACATATAAAGAAAACGGGTCATCAAAATGTCCAATTTCCATAAACCAGAAATCTTCAAGATTGGTATTTGTTGTGAAAATAAGCCATTCGCTTCCATTATCATCAGTATACTCGATGTAAGAATCTAATTCCCAAAAAATCTCATTTGTGGTTGCCTTAACGCTAACCTGTATATTTTTATTGGTTTCCAGATAATATACCACTGAATCTTCATCGGTCTCTATGGTCTCTATATAAAAAATTGATTTTTCATCTTCAGGCGGTTCATATCCAGTACCCATACGGATTTTTGTTATATCACTCGGAGTAATAGTTTTATCAGAGGGGTTTTCAATTTTAATTCCGGGAGGAAACATATATATGCCAGTACTCCAGCCGTCTTGTGTTCTTGCGTCATAATAACCTTCTGTCCAATAATAACTGCCATCTTCATACTTGTTGAAATTACCGATTCTATAACCATCTGAGAGAGTTCCATCATCTACCCATAACTGTTTTCTTTCACCCCAGCCATTTGCCCACCAAATTCCCGCAAATTCAGATAAATCTCCATTTAAGATTTTTGAATAATCAAATGATTTTTCCATAGGATTATTTTCATACGTTTGAGCAGAAGCGTCCGATTCGGTTTTTTTAGGAGTACAGGCTATTACAATAAAGATTATAATTGCCGCTATTCCAATAAAAGTAATTTTTTTCATAAAAATCCTCCTGAAAATGGTATCCTGTTAAAAAGGGTTTTTTGAAAGATAATCTGACAATAACTCTTTATAATCGTCATTTATCTTTTTTATCGCAGAGGTAAAGCATCTTTCTTCTGCTAATTCAGAGTTGATATGACCTTCCCGAATTGAAAAATTGAATGGCAATAATACCGAGTTTACTTTGGTATCGGTAAGATTTGCGTCAACATTTATTCTGGCAAATTTATTTGTATTTCCAGGAATATCAACGGCAGAAACGGTAACATTTACATTAAGAACATAACGTACGTTGTCGCCGCCGATTTTTATATCTAAATCTGAAAGTATTTTTGCGAATGCGCTGTAAATTTTTCCATCTCTGTCATTCGTCACTTTCAGATCAATCGGAACCGTTTTGGCGGTACAACCAGCAAACGCCAATAAATAAACCATCATTACCAATAAACCAAGTTTCTTATTCATAAAAACTCCTTTTCCTTTGATAACCATAATAATATATCATTTCTTAGAAATAGTCAATATCTACATCTATTGTTTATTTACCCCAATGGCTCTACGTGGATTGTAGCAGCCATTTCAAATTTTTCAAAAATTATTCTTTCGATAATAGTTGCTATTTCATGGCAATTTTCATTTGTCATATTTTTATCAAGTCTTAAATGCAACGTTAATTCCTTTTGTGAAATATAATTGTGTAAATGAAAATGATGTGTATTAAAATTTCCCTGATAAATCAATTTAATTTCTTCATTAATTTTATCAATTAAATCCTGTTTGGGTTGCTCTCCAAGAATTTTCGATATAGATTCTTTCAGAATTGAAAAAGCCGCATAAAATATGGCCAATGCGCAGAACATTCCTAATACACTATCCATCCACCAAAAATCCACTGTGAATTTTGTTACCAAAATACCAATTAAGACTACCACAGATGACAATGAATCCGATCTGTGATGCCAGCCGTCTGCTTTAACAATCACATTGTCTGTTTTTCGTCCGATATAAAATGCAATTTGTGCGAGAATTTCTTTTACAACAATAGATACAATGGTAATTACAATTGCTATTGTTCCATATACAACACTTTCCCTATTTTGAAACCTTTCTATTGAATTTATTAGAAAATCATAGCCAATAATTCCAAGAATAAAAGCTACAAAAATCGAGGAAATTTGTTCCCACCGCCCATGACCAAAGGGGTGTTCTTCATCCGCTTTTTTTGACTGTAATTTAACAGAAAACGCTATAAATATTGAAGTCAATGAGTCAGATAGGGTATGCCAAGCGTCAGCTATTAAGGCAATTGAACCTGTGGCCAATCCTACCCAAAATTTTACTCCAAACAAAACAGCATTTACGACAACCGATAAAATGCCTTCAAAAACCTGTGCTTTTGCCTTATTCATAACAAAAACCTCCAAATTTGGTTCCATAGGCATAAAAAACGCATCTATGGAACATGATTGAACAAAGTTCAATTACACTGTCCCACAGATGCGTCGCTTGTTAAACGATTAGTCATCTGCTGCCGCAAACAACGGCCCAGCCCCACAAACCTAGCCGCATTCTGCGGTAAGGTTCATCGCCTGCTCAGTTTTATTATTACATTTTTAGCATTTTTTATATTTTTTGTCAATAGGAAAAAAACATTTTTTATTTTAAATTTTTTAGCCAACATTATTATATACAATTGTATTTATGATCATACTTTGTTAAAATATTTATACAGTTTTGTTTTAATCATGCCG
>Ga0123356_10002039_pt1 | contig 21770 bp, 19 predicted proteins | sample TergutEmb28metaG_2_FD_92546 | JGI IMG/M metagenome (GOLD analysis project Ga0123356, IMG submission 92546) | Embiratermes neotenicus P3 segment gut microbial communities from Petit-Saut dam, French Guiana - Emb289 P3 | ecosystem: Host-associated > Arthropoda: Insects > Digestive system > Gut ... | reverse complement strand
GCAACTGCGGCCCCGGTTCGTGCTGGTCGCAATGCGGCCGGCGGACTTCGCCTACTTCAGCTGGCCGGAACCGGTGCGGCGACCGGGCGACCCGGCGACTGTCGGCGAGACGCTGCTCGACCTGATGGCGGCGAACGGGTGGCCGGCCGCTACCGCCTGGGCGCGGCGCGCGAACGACATCGCGCCCACGATCGTGGGCGGCTCCAAAAAGCACGGCGGGGCCGACCTCGGCCCCACCCGAGCCAAGCGCGCCTGGCGCGCGCTGGGCGTGGACGCGCTCGGTGTGGCCGACACCGCACCGGGTGCGGACGACCCGCTGACGCTGCTGCCGAAGCTCACCTGCGAGATGGTCGCCCGACTGCAGGGCTGGTCCGGTCCCGAATACCAGTGGACGTTCAGCGGCAGGAAGACCTCTAGGTACCGGCAGATCGGCAACGCCTTCCCGCCGCCGGTCGCCCGCGCGGTTGGCGACCGGATCAGGGGCGCCCTGGAGCACGAGGGCGCCCCGCGCGCGCTCGCAGAGCAGCCAGGCGTGACGCACGACCCGGTGTACGCGGTGCTCCGTGCGGACGCCGGATTCCTCACCATGGATCAGATCCTGCACCGCCTGTCCGCGCAAGACCTGGCAGCCCCGCTGGACGTCCCCGCGTTCGAACGCCACCTCGCGCAGCTGCGCCGCGACTTCCACATCGAGGTCGAGACCCGGCGTTCCGGTGACGCCTACAAGCTCGGCATCTTCAAGGCCTTCACCGGCCAGGACGACCACCACCGGCACGAGGCCTTTATCCGGCCTGGCAGGATCAGCTAACCCTCTAGGGCGGCGTTAGCTAGCCGCCTCCGCACCGTCGAGGATGAGGTCGACCCCCGCCGTGACCGTCTCCGCGAGGGGTGGCCAGGGGAAGAGCGGCCGTGAGATCCGCAGGCCGACCGTGCCGTGCAGGAACTGCCAGATCAGCACGGACGCACGGAACGCGGCAGCGTCGCCGGTGCCGAGCGCGACGGCCACCGCCTGGGTTCGCTGCTCGAACGCCGCCCGCCCGGGAATCTGCCTCGGGTCATCCACCGGCGGCAGCGGGCCGCCGAACATCACCTGATAGAGCCCGGGGTTCGCCAGCCCGAACTCGCAGTAGGCGAGCGCCATCGCGCGAACGGCATCGCGCGGATGGCCGGCGCCGTCACGCGCGGCCTGCTGAGCCTTGATCATTTCGTCGAAGTGCCGGTCAGCGACCGCCAGGATCAGCGCGTCGGTGTCGTCGAAGTGCAGGTACACGGAGGTCGCGGCGACTCCCGCCGCGCGAGCGACACCGCGCAGTGTCAGCGGTGGTGCCGCCGGATCCGCGAGCAGGCGGCTCGCCGCATCGATGATGTCGGCACGCAGCCGGTCGCCCTGACCCCGCGGGTTGCGGCGGCGCTGCGAGCCCTCATGAGCAGTGCCTTCTCGATCAGCCATACCTAAAGGCTACACCCGTTGCGCTACGTGTGAACTTTTAATCTTGCCGATCTATTGACAGCCGTAAGGCTACGTGCGTACAGTCAAATCATAACTGTACGACCGTAACCTTACGGTCGAACATCAAGAGACCGGAGAACTTCCATGACAGCCACCCTCACCATGACCCAAGCGCCGGTCGCCGCCCCGCAGGCAGGCGCCCGGCTGACCGTCTCCAGCACGTCCCGCCGCAGGTGGTACACGCTCGCCGTGCTCTGCCTGTCGCTGCTCATCACGGTCGTCGACGCCACGATCATCAACGTGGCCCTGCCGACCTTCGCCCGCGAGCTGCGGGCCGGAACGTCCGGCCTGCAGTGGATCACCGACTCCTACACCCTCGCGTTCGCCGCACTGCTGCTGCTGGCTGGCGCGATCGCCGACCGGTTCGGCCGCCAGCGGGCACTGGCGTCCGGCCTGGCGGTCTTCGCCATCGGCTCGCTCGCCGCCGCGCTCACCCGGACGACCGCCGAGCTGATCGCCGCTCGTGCCGTGATGGGGACCGGCGCCGCGTTCATCATGCCCGCCACGCTGTCGATCCTGACGAGCGTGTTCACCAACCCAGCCGAGCGCGCGAAGGCGATCGGTCTCTGGTCCGCGGTCAGCGGTCTTGGCGTAGCGATCGGCCCGGTGGCCGGCGGACTGCTGCTCGCGCACTTCGGCTGGGACTCGATCTTCCTGGTCAACCTGCCGCTCACCGCGGTCGCGCTGATCGCCGGCCACTGGCTAGTCCCCGCCTCCCGCTCCCCGCAATCCCGGCGGCTTGACGTGACCGGGGCCATCACCTCGGTGGCCGCATTCACGGTGCTGACCTGGGCGCTGATCGCCGCTCCGGCGAGCGGCTGGCTGTCGGCCGAGACGCTTGCCCGGCTGGCGGGCGCCGGCATCCTGCTCGCGGCATTCTTCGCGATCGAGGTTCGCAGCGACCACCCGATGCTGCCGCTGTCGCTCTTCCGGAACGGCCGCCTGGCCGGCGCGGCCATCGCGCTGCTCGCGCTGTTCTTCGCACTGTCCGGCACGGTGTTCCTGACCACGCAGGTCTACCAGGTCGTGCTCGGCTACAGCCCGCTGGCCGCGGGCCTGCGGGCGGTCCCGCCCGCCGTGGCGCTGGCCATCGCGGCCGCGGGCGGCGCGCACGTTGCCAAGAAAGCGGGCGCGCGCATCCCGGTCACCCTCGGCCTGGTCCTTGTCGCCGCCGGACTCGGATTCTTCGCGACCGCGACGGGTTCCTCCGGGTACCTGCACTACGTCATCGCGATGGTCGTGATCTCGGCCGGCATCGGGTTCGCGATGTCGGCGGCGACCACCCTCACCATGGAACAGCTTCCGCCCGCACTCGCCGGCGTCGGCTCGGCGGTCAACGATGCCACCCGGAACATGGGCAGCGTGCTCGGGGTGGCGGTCGTCGGCTCGGTCACGGCATCGGTCTTCGCCAGCAGGCTAACCGCCCACCGGGTGCCCGGCACCTCCCTCGGCCAAGCTGTCGCGGCAGCGCACCGCGCGGGCGGTCAGTCCGCCAGCCTGTTGCACAGCATTGCCGGGGCGTTCATCTCCGGTGCCGACTGCGGTGTGCTCGCCGCGGCGGCCATCTGCCTGGCAGGCGCCGTGATCGCCTTCACTACCCTGCGCACTCCCCGGCCGGGCATCCGTGCGGCGTAACGGCCGCTCACCCGTCACGCCCCGCCGCTGCGAGCCCCTGGCCCTCGCAGCGGCGGGGCGTTTTGCATCGCCACGGCAGTGCCCAGGCACTGGTCAATTCGTGGCTACCGGGACGGATGGGGGCTCGGGCAGGCCCGGGCGCTGACCGGGTGGCGGTTAGCGAGAGGGAAGCACGCGCGTGGTGCAGGCGGGGAGGGTGAGGCGCATGACCGTGCCCCCGCCCGCGGCGGATTCGGCGCCGATCGTGCCGCCGTGGCCACGGGCGATCTCCCGGACGACCGCTAGGCCGAGGCCGGACCCCGGCGCCGAGCGGGACGACGACGCCCGGTAAAAGCGGTCGAAGACCAATGGCAGGTCGGCGGCGTCGATGCCGGGGCCGTGGTCGCGGACGGTGAGCACGCCGCCGGCCAGCCGCACCTCGACCGGGCCTTCCGGCGGGCCGAACTTCGCCGCGTTGTCCAGCAGGTTCTTGACTGCCACCCGGAGCCGTTCGGCAGTGCCATCCACCGTGCAGGCGCCGAGATCCGCGCTGAACTCCGTCTTCGGCCAGTCCCTTCGGGCGGCCTCGAGGGCTTCGGCGGCCACCTCGTCGAAACGCAGCGGCGCGCGGTCGGTCGCGGGCGGCTCGCCCCTGGCCAGGTCCGTGACGCTGGCGACCAGCCGGCTGAGCTCGGCGACCTGATCGCCAACCCGGGCAAGCACCTCCTGCCGCTCCTCGGCAGGCAGGTTGCCGTTCTCCGTCAGCAGGTCCACGTTGACGCGCATGCTGGCAAGCGGGGTGCGCAACTCATGGCTAGCGTCACTGACCAGCCGCCGCTGTGCCTCAAGCGACCGCTGCAGCGCACCGAGCATCGCGTTGAACGACGTGGCGAGGCGGCCAAGCTCGTCGCGGCGGCCCACCTCGACCCGCCTATCCGGGTCGCCGGTCAGCGTGACCTCCTCGGCGACGCTAGCCAGCCGGGCCACCGGGGCGAGTCCCGTCCGCGCCACCGCCCAGCCGAGCAGGGTGGCGAGCAGGACACCAACCGCGCTGAGCGCGGCGAGCGTCGTACCGACGGTGGCGACCTCGCTGTCGGTCGAGGTGAGCGGCTCCGCTACCTGCATGGCGAGCCCGGGGGCGAGCGGCGCGGTCAGCACCATCGCCCGGACCCCGTTGATCCCGGTGGTGAAGTAGAACGACCCGGCATGCCCGGCCGCCACGGCCAGGGCTTCGGGGCCGGGAACCAGCAGGTGGCTGTCGCCCCGGGGCGCCCACACCCCGCCGTCTGAGGTGATGACCTGGGTGTAGGTGAGCACTCCGAACCCGGCCGAATGGGCGGGAACCCAGTTGCTGGGGATGTGGCCGTGATACTGCGCGGCCGCGTGGGCGACGCTGTCCGCGCGGGCCGCGACCTCCTCGCGCACCTGGTTCTGCAGGTCGGTGCGGATCGCCAGGAACGCGACCGCGGTGATGGCGAGTGCGACCGTGGCCACTGCACCGGCCGCCACCAGGGTGAACCGGGACTTGAGGGTGAGCCGGACTCTCACCGGTCGACCCGCAGCACGTAGCCCACGCCGCGCACGTTGTGCACCAGGCGGGGCTGTCCGTCGGACTCCAGCTTGCGCCGCAGCATCGTGACGAAGACCTGGAGCGCGTTCGAGGCCGGGGCCTCGCCATAGCCCCACACACGGTCCAGGATCATGTCATAGCCGAGCACCTGCTCGGCGTTGCGGACGAGGAGCTCGAGCAGGGAGAACTCGATCTTGGTGAGGCTGACGGGCTGGCCGGCCCGGCTCACCGTCCTGGCCGTCAGGTCAAGCGTCAGGTCAGCGTAGCCGAGCACGTCGCGAGCCGGCTTCGTACGCCGCAGCAGCGCCTCCACCCGGGCAATCAGCTCGCGCAGCGCGAACGGCTTGACCAGGTAATCGTCGGCGCCGGAGGCGAGCCCGGTCACCCGGTCGTCGATCGCCTCGCGCGCCGTGAGCATGAGCACCGGAGTGCTGTCGCCGCGCCCGCGCAGCGCCCGGCAGGTCTCCAGGCCGTCCAGCATCGGCATCAGCACGTCCAGGATGATCAGGTCCACCGGCGACCTGGCGACTGACGCCAGCGCCTCCGCGCCGTCGGCCGCAGTCGCCACCGTGAAACCCGCGTAACCCAGGGCACGGTGCAGCGAGTCCCGCACGTCGCGATCATCGTCTACCACCAGCAGCCTTGGTTCCACGTGACGTAGTAAACCAGGCTGCCTTTAGAGTTTCTTAAGAGTTGCCTGAACGTGGTTACATTTTCAGTGACTTTTAACAATTGGTGAGCAATCTGCCTCCCATGCCTCCCCGTACCGTGTCCAGCCCGGCTGCGCCGTCGTCCGCCGCCGCATTGGACTTGTGGCTGGTCCGGCACGGCGAGTCGACCTGGAACACGGTGGGCCTCGCGCAGGGCCACAACGACCAGGCCGAGCTGACCAGCCGCGGCCGGCGCCAGGCGGCCGCGGCTGCCGAGGAGTTCCGCGGCCGCGCCATCCGCGCCATCTACTCCAGCGACCTGCGCCGTGCACTGCAGACGGCCACGGCCTTCGGCCGGGTGCTCGGCCTGCCGGTCACCACGGACGCGCGGCTGCGGGAGCGGTCCCTCGGGACGCTCGAGGGCTCTCCCAGCAGCGCGATCGGGCCTGAAGTCACCGGGCTCGGGGAGGGCCGGGTGCTCGACCCCGACGCGCGACCTGCTGGCGGCGAATCGGTACGCGACCTCTACCGGCGCGCCGCCGAGTTCTGCGACGACCTCAAGACGAGCGAGTCCATCGCTGCAGGCGACGGCGATGTGCTGATCGTCGCGCACGGCGGCACGCTGCGGGTCCTGGAGGCATACCTGCACGGCATCAGCGTCGAGCAGATGCGCTGGGGCCCGGTCGGCAACGCCACCGTCGTGCATGTCCCGCAGGCTGTCCAGTCCGGCGCGCAATCGAACGGCACCCATCCGCACACCACACAGCCAGCCATCGCGCAGCTACGAGGAGGAACCCGATGAACAGGACAGCGCTTACGCTGCCCGAGCGGCCGGTAAGGCCACGACAGGCCGGCCTGACGATGGTGATCGATGGCGGCCTCCCGCTTGGGCTGTTCACCGATCTCATCTCACTTGGCGCCGAGTACATCGACTACGTCAAGTTCGGCTGGGGCACGTCGGTCGTCACCGGCTGCCTGAGCGAGAAGATCGGCGTGCTCGCCGAGCACGGCATTGACTTCTACTTCGGCGGAACGCTGCTGGAGAAGTTCATCCTCCAGGGCCGGTTCGAGGAGTTCCGCCGCTTCTGCGAGGAGCATTCATGTCGCCACGTTGAGGTTTCAAATGGCACTATTGAGATTTCTAACGCTGAGAAATGCGGTTACATCCGTAAGCTCGCCCCTGACTTCACGGTTATCTCCGAGGTCGGCTTCAAGGATCCCGGCCGCTCGGAGATGCTGCCCCCGAGTGAGTGGGTAGCCGCGATCAACGAGGACCTCGACGCGGGTGCGTCGCTGGTGACGCTGGAGGCGAGGGAGAGCGGCAAGTCAGGCATCTGCCGGCCGGACGGGGCGCTGCGCTACGGCCTGATCGAGGACATCCTGTCCGGCGGCATCGGCGTGGACAAGCTGATCTTCGAGGCGCCCACCACGGCGCTGCAGACCCACATGATCTCCAGGATCGGCCCCAACGTGAACCTCGGGAACGTGCCCGCGGACGGCGTCATCGGGCTTGAGACGCTCCGGCTCGGGCTGCGCGCCGACACCCTCACCGTCTTCGAGTGACCAGCCCCACGCCCAGGAACACCGCCAAGGAAACACCCCAGGGAACATCTGTGCGAAACACCTCCGACGCCTTCCACCTGGCCATCCCGGCCCACGACCTGGACGCGGCGCAGGACTTCTACGTCACCAAGCTCGGTTGCAAGCTCGCCCGCCGGTACGATGACCGGATTACCCTCGACTTCTTCGGGGACCAGGTCGTGTGCCACCTGACCCCCGGCGAGCCTGCTCAGCCGGAGAGCCTGTACCCAAGGCACTTTGGCGTCACCTTCCGCGAGGCGGCCGATTTCGAGGCGCTGCACGCCTGTGCCATCATGCGGAAGATCCCCTTTTACCACGAGGTGTCCGTCCGGTTCGGCGGGCTCGTGGAAGAGCACCGCACGTTCGTGCTTGTCGACCCCTCGGGGAACCTGCTCGAGTTCAAGCACTACAACGACCCCCGGATGATGTACTGAACGGACGGACCAACCCCGTGATACGCGATTGGATCTCCGCGGCTGCGAGCCGCCACGGCGATGACGTCTACCTGGCCGACGCCCGCGGCTCCGCGACGCTGACCTACGCCGGGCTGCGCGCCGCTCTGCGCGCCACCGAGCGCAGGCTCGATGAGGCCGGACTGCCGCCGGGTTCCCGGATCGCCATCAAGATCGCCGACCCGCTCGACTACGCGACGGCGCTCGTGTCGATCGTCGCGGCCGGCCGCGTCGCGGTCCCCCTTGACCCTGGGGCGCCGGACGCGGACATCACCCGTGTGCTCGGCGTGGCCCGCCCGGCCGCCATGATCACCACCTGGCACCGCGCCGCCGCCGTCAGCGAAGGACTCGACCGCGGCGCCGAAGCCACGGGACCGTTCTGGATCATTGAGCTCGGCTTTTCCGGGGCTACCCGGGCCGCCGGCGGCGGGATCTTCCTGTCCACAAGCGGCACCACCGGCACGCCCAAGGGAATCCTGCTCTCCGACACGCAGCTCGCCCACGTCGCGAGCAGTGTGGTGGACAGCCACCGGCTCACGCGGGCGGACCGCGGCTATTGCTCGCTGCCGCTGTTCCACGTCAACGCTGAGGTCGTCGGCGTGCTCGCCACGCTGCGGGCCGGTGCGTACCTCGCGGTCGACCGGAAGTTCAGCAGGCGCGGCTTCTGGGAGATGATCGCCGGACGCCGGATCACCTGGATCAACGCGGTCCCGGCGATCATCTCCATCCTCGCGATGGACCCGCCGGCGCCGCGGCCGTCCAGGCTCCGGTTCGTCCGGTCGGCGTCCGCGCCGCTGCCGCTCGCGGCGCTTGAGAGGTTTGAGTCCGCGCTTGGCGTCCCGGTCGTGGAGACCTACGGGATGACCGAGGCGGCCAGCATGATCACCGCCAACCCGGTGGAAGGGCCGCGCAAGCCCGGGTCGGCGGGACGAGCGGCCGGCGCCGAAGTGCGCATCGGCGCCGGCCTCGACGCCTCCGGCGGGCCGGATGACGTCGGCCGGGTGCAGATCCGCGGCGCGGGCGTGATCACCGCCTATGACTCCGGTGGGAAGCCGGGGGCGATCGACGCTGACGGCTGGCTCGACACCGGAGACCTCGGCTACCTGGACGCCGACGGCTACCTGTTCCTGGTGGGCCGGTCCGACGACGTCATCAACCGCGGTGGGGAGAAGATCTACCCGAGGGAGATCGAGGAGATCCTGCTCGCCCAGCCGGGGGTCCGGTCGGCCGCGGTGGTAGGCGCGCCCGATGAGGTCCTCGGCGAACGGCCCGTGGCCTACGTCGTCCCGGCAAGCGAGGCGGCAGTGGCCGACGTCGAGGCAACACTGCGCGCGGCGTGCACCGCGCTGCTGCCCCGGCACAAGCAGCCTAGTGAGTTCTGCCTGGTCGGCGAGATGCCGCTCGGCACGAACGGAAAGATCTCCAGACGGCTGCTCAAGGACCTGGTGACGGCACGCCCGTGAGCTCCACCTTGTCTGACCCCGGGGCGGCCGCTGTCGCTGCCGGTACGCCTGCGCCGCGAACGCCTGGGCAGGAGGAGCCTGCGCCGGGGACGCCCGCGCAGGGGGCGCCCGCGCCGGGGACGCCGGTCCCGGAGACGTCCCCCGGTGCGCGCTCCCGGCCGCACATCGTCGCCTTCGACCTCATCCGGCTGATCATCATGGTGTTCGTGGTCGGGGTGCACACGCTGGCCTTCGCCGGGGGGCGGGTGACGGTCGTCCTCGGCGCGGTCACCACTGTCTTCCACACCAGCCGCGAGCTGTTCATCATGCTCACCGCGCTCGTGCTGAGCTACAACTACGGGCGCCGCCCCCGGCTGCAGACGCTGCGGTTCTGGCGCCGGCGGTACTGGCTGGTGCTCCCCGCGTACGTGACCTGGTCCGCCATCTACTACGCCTTCGATGGCGCTGGCCGCGGGCCGTTCCCGGCGGCATTCCTGCATGATCTGCTCACCGCGGACGCCCGGTACCACCTGTACTTCCTGCTTGTCAGCATGCAGATGTACCTGCTGTTCCCGGCCTTCCGCTGGGTGCTGCGCAAGACCGAGGGCTACCACCGGTGGCTGCTCGCCGCCGCCTGCGCCTACCAGGTCTGGCTGACCTGCGCGCTGCACTACCACATCGGCCGGATACCGGGACTTGTCCCCTGGCTGAATGGTGCCGGGCAGGGCTACTGGCTGGAGAGCTACGTGCTCTACGTCGTCGCGGGCGCGATCGCAGGCTGGCATTTCGAGCGGCTCTGCACGGTCACCCGGCGGCAGCTCGGCAGCGTCGGGCGGATCACCCTGCTCGCGGCGCTCGGTGCCGCCGCGGGAATCGGGGTGTACCTGATCGAGATCTACGCCTTCGGCGCCACGCCGGGCAACGCGAGCGCGGTCTTCCAGCCGGTCGTGATTGTCGAGGCGATCACCTTCGGCCTGGCGCTGCTGGCGGGCGGACTGCTGTGGAGTGACCGCGGCGCGGCCGGCCGGAAGTTCTGCGCGGCCGGGTCCGCGAGTTCGTTCGGGATTTACCTCGCCCACCCGCTCGTCCTGCAGGGGCTGCTCGCGGTCACCGGCGCGGGGGTGACCGGCGGCCTGGTGGCGGGCGGGCTGCTCGGCGCGGTCCAGCACTTGCCGTCCGGGCTTGAACTGCTCGTGCTGCTGTTCGTCGTGGTCCCTATCATCTACTCCGCGGCCTGGCTAATGTCCTCCGCCGTGCGGCGCACTCCGGCTAGCCTGCTGCTAACCGGCCGCGAGTACACCGCGAAGAACGCGAAGAAGGAGACAGGCGCCCGCAAGCCTGTCGAGGGAGCATGAGCGCAAGCACCATGAAGAGGCGTATCGCGCGTCTTGCAGGTCTTGTCACGGCCTTCATCGTGACGCTCGGCGTCCTGGGCTTCGCCGGCGCGAAGGCAGTCGCCTACGCCGAGCGCCCGACGAGCACCACAACGCTCTCGATGACCGTGGATGGCCAGACCCGGAGCTGGATGGTCATCCTGCCGCGCGACCCGCTGCCGAAAAACGCGCCGATCATCGTGGTGCTTTCCGGCGTCGCCGAACCCACCTCCGGCGAGATCGACAGGGATGACTTCCTCCCGTACGCCGTTGCGGACAAGGCGGAGCTCGTCTACCCGGTCTCCATCCACGAGTCGTGGAATGTCGGCGGATGCTGCGGCTGGTCAGGAACCCACAACGTGGACGACCTCGCCTTCATGAAGGCGCTTGTGCCCAAGATCGACCCGCACCACGTCAGGCCGGTCGACCTGGTCGGCTACAGCAACGGCGGCCGGATGGCCTACGACGTAGCCTGCCACTACCCAGATCTCTACGACGCCATCGCGATCGCCAAGGCAGATCCGATGCCCGGCTGTGTGGTGAGCAAGCCGCAGAAGATCATGCAGCTCGCTGCGATGGACGATCCCTGGGTGCCCTACCTGCCAGGCCAGAAGGGCAGGGAGTCGCCGGCCGCCACGGTGCAGATCGGCCGCATGGAGACCGCCCTCGAATGCGGGTCGGCCACCGACGTGCAAAAGCAGGGGAACCTGACTGACACCACGTGGACGAAGTGCGCCGACGGCGCCGTGCTTTCGTTCGCCGTGTGGACGACGGGCGCCCACAACTTCCCCGAGCCGCCCAAGGACTACCCGACGGGATCGGCGGTCGTCTACTCCTTCTTCACGGGGGCAGCGATCGGGCCAGTGCCCGATCAGAAGCCGCCGGCGAACCTGGCAGCCCTGTCGAAGTCAAGGCCGTAGCCCGGAGTGAACTCCGGCTACGGCGGGCGCTGCCGGAGCAAAACTCCGGCTACGCCAGGCGCTCCAGGATGAGGTCCTTGACCTTGGCGGCGTCGGCCTTACCGCGGGTGGCCTTCATGACCGCGCCGACCAGGACGCCGGCGGCCTGCACCCGGCCGTCGCGGATCTTGGCCGCCACGTCCGGGTTCGCCGCGATCGCCTCGTCGATCGCCGTGGTCAGCTCCGAGTCGTCGCTGACCACGGCGAGGCCGCGGGCCGCCACGACCTCATCCGGGGTGCCCTCACCGTCGAGCACGCCCTCGATGACCTGCCTGGCCAGCCGGTCGTTGAGCGTGCCTGCCGCGACGAGGGCGGAGATCCGCGCGACGTCGGCGGGCGTGATCGGCAGCTCCGACACCTCCATGCCCGAGTCGTTGGCCCGGCGGGCGAGCTCGCCGAGCCACCACTTGCGCGCGTCGGCTGCCGACGCGCCTGCCGCGACGGTCGCCTCCACGGCGTCCAGGGCACCCGCGTTGCGCAGCGCCTCGAACTCGAGCTCCGACAGCGACCACGCGTCGATCAGCCGGGCGCGCCGGGCCGATGGCAGCTCCGGCAGCGACGCGCGGATCTTCTCCACCCAGTCGCCGTCCGGCGCCACCGGCACCAGGTCGGGCTCCGGGAAGTACCGGTAGTCCTGCGCCTCTTCCTTGGACCGGCCGGAGGTGGTTACCCCGGTGTCCTCGTGGAAGTGCCTGGTCTCCTGGACCACCCGCCCGCCGTCGTCGAGCACGCCGGCCTGGCGGGCGACCTCCGAGCGCACCGCCCGCTCCACCGAGCGGAGCGAGTTCACGTTCTTCGTCTCGGTCCGAGTCCCCAAGGTGCCCGACCCGGCCAGCGAGATCGACGTGTTCACGTCGCAGCGCAGCGAGCCCTCCTCCATCCGCACATCGGAGACGCTGAGCGTGCGGAGCACGTCGCGGAGCTCGGTGACGTACGCGCGCGCCACCTCGGGGGCGAGGAACCCGGTGCCGGGCACCGGCTTGGTGACGATCTCGACCAGCGGGATGCCGGCCCGGTTGTAGTCGACGAGCGAGTACTCGGCCCCCTGGATGCGCCCGGTCGCGCCGCCGACGTGCAGCGACTTGCCGGTGTCCTCCTCGAGGTGGACCCGCTCGATGCCGACGCGGACGGTCTCACCGCCGACCAGGACGTCCAGGTACCCCTCCGTGCACAGCGGCTCGTCGTACTGGGAGATCTGGAAGTTCTTCGGCATGTCCGGGTAGAAGTAGTTCTTCCGCGCGAACCGGCACCAGGACGCGATCGAGCAGTTGAGCGCGAGCCCGATCTTGATCGTGTACTCGATCGCCACCCGGTTCACCACCGGCAGCGAGCCGGGCAGGCCGAGGCAGACCGGGCAGGTCTGGGTGTTCGGCTCCGCGCCGAACGTCGTGATGCAGCCGCAGAACATCTTCGTCCGGGTGCCAAGCTCCACGTGCGTCTCGAGCCCGAAGACCGGCTCGTACTTCTGCAGCGCCTCTTCGTACGTGACGCTCATCGCTATGCCAGCCCTTTCGCCTCGGTCAGCAGCGGATGTCCCCAGCGCTCGGTGAACGCCGCCTCCACGGCGGCGGCGACCCGGTACAGCCGGTCGTCGGCCAGCGGCGGCGCCATGACGTGCAGCCCGACCGGCAGCCGGTCCTCGTCGGCGAGACCGCACGGCACCGAGATCGCGGCGTTGCCCGCCAGGTCCGTCGGGATCGTGCACAGGTCGGCCAGGTACATCGCCATCGGGTCGTCGGCGCGCTCGCCGAGCGGGAACGCGGTGGTCGGCGTCACCGGCGACACGAGCACGTCCACGCTCCCGAACGCCGCGTCGAAGTCCTGGATGATCAGCGTCCTGACCTGCTGCGCCTTGCCGTAGTAGGCGTCGTAGTAGCCGCTGGACAGGGCGTACGTGCCGAGCATGATGCGCCGCTTGACCTCGGCGCCGAAACCGGCGGCCCGGGTGAGCGCCATCACGTCCTCGGCGGACCCGCTCCCGGCTCGCAGCCCGTAGCGCATGCCGTCGAACCGGGCGAGGTTGGAGGAGCACTCGCTCGGCGCGATCAGGTAGTACGCGGGCAGCGCGTACTTGAAGTGCGGACAGCTCAGCTCGGTCACCTTGGCGCCGAGCGACTCGAGCAGTTCGACCGCCTCGCTGAACCTGGCCATCACACCCGGCTGGTATCCCTCGCCGGACAGGTCGGTGACCACCCCGATCCGCATGCCGCTCACGTCACCGTGCCGCGCCGCCTCCACGACCGGCGGCACCGGCGCGTCGATCGAGGTGGAGTCGAGCGGGTCATGCCCGGACATCGCCTCGTGCAGCAGGGCGGTGTCAAGGACATTGCGCCCGAACGGTCCCGGGGTATCCAGCGAAGACGCGAACGCCACCACCCCGTAGCGCGAGGAGCCGCCGTAGGTGGGCTTCGTGCCGACGATCCCGCAGACCGCGGCCGGCTGGCGGATCGAGCCGCCGGTGTCGGTGCCTAGCCCGAGCGGCGCCTCGTAGGCGGCGACCGCGGCGGCCGAGCCGCCGGAAGAGCCGCCCGGCACCTTCGTCAGGTCCCAGGGGTTATGGCTCGGGCCGTAGCCGGAGTTCTCGGTTGAGGACCCCATCGCGAACTCGTCCATGTTCGTCTTGCCGATGAGGACGGCCCCGGCGGCACGCAGCCGCCGGGTGACGGTCGACTCGTACGGCGGGTACCAGCCCTCAAGGATCTTCGATCCGCAGGTGGCCGGCGACCCCACGGTGGCGAACAGGTCCTTCACGGCGACCGGGACGCCCGCCAGCGTGCCGAGCGGCTCCCCGGCCGCCCGCTTGCGGTCCACCTCGCGCGCCTGTGCGAGCGCGTCGTCCGCGTTGACGTGCAGGAACGCCTTGACCTTGGTGTCCACAGCGGCGATCCGGTCCAGGTGCGCGGTCGCGACCTCAACGGCCGAAACCTCGCCGGCGGTCACGGCGGCGGCCAGGTCGGCCGCCGTCTTGCTCGTTAGCTCGCTCATCAGTCCAGTCACTCCTCGACCAGGATCCGCGGCACCTTGAACCGCTGCAGCTCGACGGCCGGCGCGCCGGACAGCGCCTGCTCCGGCTTCAGGCAGGCGGCCGGCTGGTCGTCGCGGAACACGTTGGTCAGGCCGGTCGCGTGCGTGGTGGGCGGAATGCCGTCCGCGGCGACCTCCTGCACCTGCGCGACCGCGGAGATGATCTGGTCGAGCTGCGGGGCAAGGTGATCGAGCTCTGCGTCGCTGAGCGCGAGCCTGGACAGCCGGGCCAGGTGAGCGACCTCGTCGCGGGTGATGGACATGCGGTCCATCCTAGGGCGGGTGCAACCGCAACTCGTAAGCGATTACCCGCCCGGATTGTTAACAACAGCGTCCGGGCCGTTGGCCAGCAGGGTCTGGAACGCGGCCTCGTCGAGGATCGGAACGCCGAGCTCGACCGCCTTGTCGTACTTGGACCCTGCGTTCTCCCCCGCCACCACGAAGTTCGTCTTCTTTGACACCGAGGAGGAGACCTTGCCGCCGGCGGCACGGACCGCCTCGCCCGCCTCATCGCGACTGAGGTTAGGCAGCGTCCCGGTGATCACCACGGTGACCCCGGCGAGCAGCCGCGACGCCGCCGCCGAGGGGTCGAACCCGGGGGTGGCGAGCTGGACGCCCGCCGCGCGCCACTTCGCCACGATGGCGGTGTGCCAGTCCACGCCGAACCACTCGATCACCGATGCGGCGATCGTCGGCCCCACGCCGTCGACGACCGCGAGCGCGTCCGGTGTCGCGGTCGCGATCGCGTCAAGCGACCCGAACGCCTCGGCCAGGGCCCGGGCAGCCGTCGGCCCCACGTGCCTGATCGACAGCGCGACGAGGATCCGCCACAGCGGCCGCCTCTTCGCCTCCTCGAGATTGGCGAGCAGCGCGTGTGCGATGAGCTTCAGGCCGCCTGCCTTGTTGACGAAGAAGGGGCTGGTCGCGAGCTTCTCATCGGTCAGGTCGAAGAGCTCGCCTTCATCGGTGAGAACGCCGTCGGTGAGCAGGGCGGCAACTGCCTCGTAGCCGAGCGCTTCGATGTCGAGCGCGCTGCGCGACGCCAGGTAGAACAGCCGCTCGCGCAACTGAGCCGGGCACGACCTCGCGTTCGGGCAGCGCCAGTCGACCTCGCCCTCGTCCCGGCCGAGCGGCGTGCCGCACTCCGGGCACTCCCGGGGGAACTGGAACTCACGCTCTTCGCCGGTGCGCAGGTCCGCCACCGGGCCGACCACCTCGGGGATAACCTCGCCCGCTTTGCGCAGGATCACGGTGTCGCCGATCAGCACGCCCTTGCGCTTGACCTCGTCCTCGTTGTGCAGTGTCGCGTTCTCCACCGTGGACCCGCTGACCTTGACCGGCATCATCACGGCATACGGCGTGACCCGCCCGGTGCGGCCGACGTTGACGCGGATGTCCAGCAGCTTGGTGTTGACCTCTTCCGGCGGGTACTTGTAGGCGATCGCCCAGCGCGGCGCTCGGCTGGTGGCGCCCATTGACCGCTGCGTCTCCAGCGGGTCGATCTTCACCACCACGCCGTCGATCTCGTAGGGAGGCTCGTGCCGGTGCTCTGGGTCGGAGTAGTAGTCGATGTAGGCCTGGACTTGGTCGAGGTCCGAGACGACCTGGTACCTGTCGCTGACCGGCAGGCCCCAGGCACGTAGCCGCTCGTACCAGCCGGACTGCGTGTCGGGGGCACCTTCCAGGTGGCCCTCGCCGCTCGGTCCCGCTGCTTCTCCGGTGATTGCCTCCCCGGCGATGCCCTGGCCGGCGGTACTTCCCTGGCCGGCCTGCGTGCCCACCACCCGGCCGATGCCGTGCACGATCGCGTCGAGAGCCCGGGAGGCCGTCACCTTGGGATCCTTCTGCCGTAGCGAGCCGGCCGCCGCGTTCCGCGGGTTGGCGAACGCGGGCTTGCCCGCGTCTTGCAGTGACTCGTTCAGCCGGCCGAACGCCGCCTCGGGGAGGAAGACCTCGCCACGGACCTCGAGGACCGCTGGCACGTCGTCTCCGGTCAGCCGGCCCGGGACCGACTTGATCGTGCGAACGTTCAGCGTGACGTCTTCACCCGTTCTGCCGTCACCTCGGGTGGCGGCCCGCGCCAGGCGGCCGCGCTCATAGACCAGGTCGATCGCGAGCCCGTCAATCTTCAGCTCGCACAGGTAGGGGCCGGTACCGCCGAGCTTCGCCGCCCGGTCCGCCCAGAGGCCGAACTCCTCGGCCGAGAACACGTTGTCCAGGCTGAGCAGCCGCTCAAGGTGCTCGACCGGGGTGAAGAGGGTGGAGAGCACGCCGCCTACCCGCTGGGTCGCGGAGTCCGGCGTGCGCAGTTCGGGGAACTGGCCCTCGATCTCGTTGAGGGTGCGCAGGCCGGCGTCGTAGTCGGCGTCGGAAATGGTCGGCGAATCGAGCACGTGATAGCGGTACTGCGCGTCGAGGAGCTTCTCGTTCAACTCCGCGTGCCGCTGCCTTGCCTCGCTCAGCTCCATGGGGTCAGCTCCATCGGATGGCTCCGTCACGCTCCCGGCCGGTCATCCCAGCTCTCCCATCATCTCCGGCAGGATGGCGGCTGTCTCCCGGACACGGCGCAGGACGGCGCGCGCCCGCTCCGGCGAGGCGCCGGCGAGTCCGCATGCAGGCGTGACCACGACCTGCGGCGCGCAGCTAGCCGGCGGCTGTGACATCTTCCGCCACAGCTCGGCGATGGACTTGGCGGTGTCAGTCGGTGTTGTCCGGGTCCGTTCCTGGCGTGGCCGCCTGTCGCCCGGCTCGCTGGCCGCGGGCACCGAGGGAAGGGGGGGCACCGCGCCGGCGAACAAGCCCTTGCCCGCCTCGGCGAGTGCCGCGAGTTCGTCGTAGTCGGCCGGCTTGAGCAGGCTCATGTCGAACGAGACGGCGTCCGCGCCTGCCCCGGTGACTATCCCGAACGGGTAACCGGGTGCGCAGCAGTGCACGATCGTGTACGCGCGAGTCGCGGCAAGGACCGTTCGCAGCCGGTCGCGCAGGATCTCCTCCTCGACCGCGCGGACGCGAGACAGGCCGCTTGGCGTCGGCACCATGCCGAGCGCGGCGGCAGGGAGCGCGGGCTCGTCCAGCTGGACGAGGAGCGTTGCCCCGGGAACCCGTTTGGCGACCTCCGCCACGTGGCCGGTCACTCCCTCAGCCAGCGAGGCGGCGAGATCGGCGACCAGGCCCGGGTCGGCGAGCGCCGGGTTCAGCGAGTGCGGCTGCTCGAGCGTCGCCGCGAGGGTCCACGGGCCGGCCACCTGGACCTTCAGCGGCCCCTGGTAGCCGTCCAGCGTCTCCTCCATCGCGTCCAGATCAGAGGACAGCAGCGACCTGGAGCGGCGCACGTCACGTCCTGGCCGTTCGGCGATTCGCCAGCCGCGGGGCGTGACCTCCACCGGAATGTCCACGAGCAGCCCGGCCGCCCGGCCGGTGAGGTCCGCCCCCGGGCCGCGTCCGGGCAGCTCGGCCAGATACGGGAAGTCGGGCAGCTCGCCTGCTATCGTCCGCGCCGCCTCCATGGGATTGTCGCCGGGCATCGACCCGATTCCGGTCGCGCTGCCCGGCTGCCACGGAAACGCCTGCTTTTCGGCCACGGTACCGAGCTTAACGGGCCTGCATAGCGAGGTGGTGCGGCGTCACCGCCTCGCCGCGGACCCGCACCGGGCGGGCTTGCTACTGCCTGGAGACCTGGCGTCAGCTGCCTGTGGTCTCCGCCCGCGGCAGACCCGTGATCTCCTCCCGCGGCAAAGCAGACAGCAGCTCTACCGCCCGGAGGAAGGCGCGCCGGTCGGCGGACGGGAGCCTGTCCAGGACACGTTCCTCGTTGGCCTGGATAGCAGTCTGTGCCGCCGCGCGGACTTGGCGGCCGGCCGCGGTGATCGCCAGCAGCCGGACGCGGCGGTCGGCGGGGTCTGGCTCGCGCGTGATGAGCCCGGCCTGCTGCAGCTCATCGAGGGTGGCGATGATCCGCGTCTTGTCGGCCCCGATCGCCTGCGCCAGCGCCGCCTGGGTGCGCGCCGGGCTGCCGTCCAGCGCGTTGAGCACGACGTAGCCCCACATGGAAATCCCGTGGCGGGCCAGCGCGGGCAATTCGGCCGCGATGAGGGCCCGCAACAGGGGCTGCAGCATCGCGGCCAGATCCCGCCGGGGGGCGCCCTGATCCGCCATGGGGAAACCATACACGTTGACAGATGATAAGCGTAGATAGATGATAAGCGTATGCATATCAAATCAGCGACTGACATCGTGGCGCTGGACGCGCAAGCGGTCCGCGCCAGCATGGACCTGGCGCGGCAGGTCACCGCGGACGACCTGGCACGGCCGACGCCCTGCGCCGACTGGACGCTGCACGGCCTGCTGAGGCACATGATCGCCCAGCACTACGGGTTCGCGGCCGCCTCCGGCGGAGACGGAGACCTGGCGCGCTGGCGGCTGCGGGCGCTGGGCGCGGACCCGGCCGCCGCCTATTGCGCCGCGGCCGAACGCGTGCTGACCGCCTTCTCGGCCGACGGGGTGCTCGACCGGGACTTCCCGCTGCCGGAGTTCAAGCGCGGCCTGATGTACCCGGCGCGGCAGGCGATCAGCTTCCACTTCATCGACTACGTGGTGCACTCCTGGGACCTCGCCAGGACACTGGACCTGCCAGTGCGCCTGGACCCGGCACTGCTCGACGTGGCAATCACCGTGGCGGAGTCCGTTCCCGGGGGTGATGCGAGGCTTGAGCCCGGAGCCGCGTTCGAGCCCAAGGTCGCCTGGCCCGGCGGGTCCCGCCTTGACCGGATCGTCGCGATCCTCGGCCGCTCGCCCGACTGGCAACGCCCGGGGATGTTGGCCTGAGCGCGTCCCGGCAAGCAAACGTTGACGATCCGGCGTCCGCTGCCCTGGCGGCTTTTGCCACGATCGACGACCACAGCCCTGGTCACGTTCACAACGACCACAGCCCTGGTCACGTTCAACGACCACAGCCCCGGTCAAAGCGGGCGACCGACGGCCGGTAGTCGTCAGCCGTTAGCGGGTCGCCGCGATGGTGGCGCTGCCCAGGACGGTGTCGCCGGCGTAGAGCACCGCGGCCTGGCCCGGGGCGACGCCGCTGGCGGGCTCGCGGAGCTCGATCTGCAGGTCGCCGGCCTTCAGGGCGGCGACGCATGGGTAGACCTCGCCGTGGGCGCGGAGCTGGACCGAGCACTCGACCGGGGTACCAGGTGGCTCGCAGCCAGTCCATACCGGGCGGATGGCGGTGATCTCGCGGATCGCGAGCGCTTCCGCCGGGCCGACGGTAACCGTGTTGTTCACCGGCTCGATCGACAGCACGTACCGGGGGCGGCCGTCAGGAGCCGGACGGTCAATGTGCAGGCCCTTGCGCTGGCCGATGGTGAAGCCGTACGCGCCTTCGTGCGAGCCGAGCACCGTGCCGTCGGTAGCGACGATGTGGCCTGGCTCCGATCCGAGCTTGCCAGCCAGGAACCCGCGCGTGTCGCCGTCGGCGATAAAGCAGACGTCGTGGCTGTCCGGTTTGTCGGCGACTAGCAGACCGCGTGACCTGGCCTCCTCGCGGACCGCCGACTTGCGCGTATCGCCAAGGGGGAACATCGCATGGGCGATCTGGTCCCTGGTCAGGACCGCGAGCACGTAGGACTGATCCTTGCCGGGGTCAGCCGCCCGCTGCAGGGTGCCGTTCGCGGCGTCGATCCGCGCGTAGTGACCGGTGCACACCGCGTCGAAGCCGAGCGCCAGCGCCCGGTCGAGGACCGCCGCGAACTTGATCTTCTCGTTGCAGCGCAGGCACGGGTTGGGCGTGCGACCCGCCGCGTACTCCGCGACAAAGTCGTCCACCACGTCGCGGGCGAACCGCTCGGCCATGTCCCAGACGTAGAACGGGATGCCGATCACGTCCGCGGCCCGGCGGGCGTCACGCGCATCCTCAATCGTGCAGCAGCCGCGCGCGCCGGTCCGGTACGACTGAGGGTTCGACGACAGCGCGAGATGGACGCCGGTCACCTCATGACCGGCGTCAACCGCTCGCGCCGCGGCGGTGGCGGAGTCGACACCGCCAGACATAGCGGCAAGAACCCGTAGTCCCATGACCTGTCCAAGCTACCTGGTTACGCCGCGCGCCCGATACGATGGCGCACGCCATCGGGCGCGCAGCGGGGGGTACGGGGGGTCGTCCCCCGGGAGACAACAGCTATCCGGCCCGTCAGGTCATTCCCGCCCGGCGGGCGCGGGCGACCGCGTCCCCGATGGCGGCGCCGAGCGCATCGACGTCGGCCTGGGTGGTGGTGTGACCGAGGGAGAACCGGAGCGAGCCTCGTGCCCGGGCCTCATCGGCGCCCATCGCGAGCAGTACGTGGCTCGGCTCGGCCACCCCAGCGGTGCACGCCGAGCCGGTGGAACAGGCGATGCACCGGGCGTCGAGCAACAGCAGGAGTGCGTCGCCCTCGCAGCCCGGAAAGGAGAAGTGCGCGTTCCCCGGCAGCCGGCCGGGGCCGGGTGGCGGGCCGTTCAGCACGGCGTCGGGCACCGCGGCGAGCACCTGACGGATCAGGTCGTCGCGCAGTTCGGCGACCCGCGCGGCCTCGTCCTTCCGGTGGTTCGCGGCCACCGCCGCCGCGACGGCGAAGGCCCTGATGGCCGGCGCGTCCAGCGTGCCCGACCTGATGTCGCGCTCCTGTCCGCCACCGTGCAGCACCGGTACCGGAGCGACGCCCTTGCCGAGGATCAGCGCGCCGACGCCGACCGGTCCGCCGAGCTTGTGCGCGGTGACGGTCATCGCGTCCGCGCCGCACGCGGCGAAATCCACCGGGAGCTGGGCCGCGGCCTGAACCGCATCGGTGTGGAAGGGAACGCCGAACTCATGGGCCACCTCGGCCAGCTCGGCAACCGGCTGCACGGCGCCGACCTCGTTGTTAGCCCACATCACGCTAACGACGGCAGCGCTCGCCGGGTCATCCTTAAGCGCGGCCCGGAGCACTTCGGGTCCGACGATCCCGTCACCGTCGACCTCTAGCCAGTCCGCGCGGGCCCCGTCGGCGGAACACAGCCAGCGCACCGAGTCGAGCACGGCATGGTGCTCGATCGCGGTGGTAAGGATCCGCTGCCGGCTCGGGTCGCCTGCGCGGCGAGCCCAGAACAGTCCCTTCACCGCCAGGTTGTCTGCCTCGGTGCCACCGCTGGTGAAGATGACCTCGCTGGCCCGCGCGCCGAACACCTCGGCGAGCCGCTCCCGCGACTCCTCCACCACGCGGCGGGCCCGGCGCCCGGCGCCGTGCAGCGAGGACGGATTGCCGAGCTGCGCCAGCTCCTCGGTCATCGCGGCGATGGCCTCGGGCACCATCGGCGTCGTGGCGGCATGGTCAAGGTAAACAACCGGGCAGTTACTCATCGCGTCCTTAAGACTAACCGAGGCCATGCCGCCGCGCCGATTCGTGAACTCCTTACAGGCCCTTGTGCTTGGCGATTTCGTCGAGGAGCTGGGGGACGACGGTGAACAGGTCGCCGACGACGCCGAAGTCGGCGATCTCGAAGATGGGTGCTTCGGGGTCCTTGTTGATCGCGATGATGGTCTTGGAGGTCTGCATGCCGGCCCGGTGCTGGATGGCGCCGGAGAT
>Ga0123356_10002038_pt1 | contig 21782 bp, 16 predicted proteins | sample TergutEmb28metaG_2_FD_92546 | JGI IMG/M metagenome (GOLD analysis project Ga0123356, IMG submission 92546) | Embiratermes neotenicus P3 segment gut microbial communities from Petit-Saut dam, French Guiana - Emb289 P3 | ecosystem: Host-associated > Arthropoda: Insects > Digestive system > Gut ... | reverse complement strand
GGGTCGCGAGTGCTGCAGGAGCCCCCGGCGGGGCCCCAGAGGGTGTTTTTTTGGTTACTTTTTTGTCACACAAAAAAGTGACTCGCCGGTAGGCGAAACCTACTGCCGCCGGAGGCGGAAAACGGCCGGGCCGCAGGCCCAAGAAAAGCACCTAAAATGAAAACAACGCCCGAATGGGCGAAAAGAATGTTTTTGCTACCCCCAGCATATAGCCCTAAACAACCACCCCCCCGCCCTTCGGGCACCCCTCCTTAGAGGGGAATTTTAAAAATAGCCCGGGCCGCAGGCCCAAAACACCCCCTCCCGGAGGGCGAAGACCCCCCCTCAGGGGGTTAAGATAACTTCGCCCGGGAGGGCGACTCCTCCGCCAATAACCTCTGCGCCAAACCGTCCAGCCACGCGGGCTCGTCGTTGAGGCAGGGCATACACTCAAAAGCCTTGCCGCCCCTACGCAGAAAAACCTCGCGTATGCCCATGTCCACCTCCTCCAGCGTCTCCAGACAGTCGCAGACAAAAGAGGGACATGCCGCCAGGAGGCGCGTGACGCCCTTTTGCGCCAGGGCCTTGGCTGTTTCCAGCGTGGACGGGCCCGCCCATTTGCTGCCGCGCATACGGCTTTGGAAGGCGACGGAATAGGGGAGGCCGGGCACATAGGCGGCGAGGGCCTTAGCCGTGGCGTGGCATTGGTGGAGATAACAGCGGGGGGCAGGGTTGGCAGGGTTGGTAATAGGGTTATATTCCCCCCCTCTCCCCCCTCCATAGCCCCCTTTGCACCCTCCCCTACACCCCGTCCCACAGGCCGCCTCTATATGCGCCAGAGGCAAGCCATGAAAGCTGAAGAGCAGGTGCTCAGGCCCAAAGCTTTGCACATGGCGGCGAAGTTTCTGCCCCAGGCTTTGGTGAAAAACCTCCAGGGCGCTCAAAGGCTCCACCACACGGAGGCTGGGCATAAAAGCATGACGCGCCATGCACCGCGTCAACGCCTCCACACCCGTCGCCGTGGTGGCCGCGCTATAATGCGGAAACATGGGCACCGCCAGCAGCAGCGAAGGCGGCGCCTGCATAAGGCCGGCCACGGCCTGCGCCACGGAAGGCTCGCCATAGCGCATGGCCGTCAGCACGCGCATGTGCGGGAGGCGCTGCGCGAGGCCCTGCTGCTGCTTGTGCGCATTCAGCAGCAGCGGGGAGCCCGCGTCCGTCCAAATACGCCGGTATTTGGCGGCGCTGCGCCAAGTGCGAAAGGGCACAATAACGCCGCGTACCAACAGTTGACGCAGCGGCCAAGGCAGGGTGATGACGCGCTTGTCGCTAAGGAATTGCGTCAAATAGGCGGCCACATGCCGCGGGCGGGGGCTTTGGGGACTGCCCACATTCAGCAACACAACCGCCGTATGTCCAGGGGGGGAGGGCATGGGGGTGGGGTAGAGGGTTGGTTGGAGGGTTAAACCTAAACCTACCCCACTTTCCTCCTAAAACTATACCCCCGCCCCCTCAGCGTAACAAAATGTTGAGGGCAGTCCGAATCCTCCTCAAACAACTTACGCAAGCGCAGGACAAAGTTGTCAACCGTACGGTCCGTAGGAAAAGCATCCATCCCCCACACCTCCTCCAATATGTCGGCGCGCGAAAGCACCCTGTCCTCCTGTTTGGCAAACAGCGTAAAGAGTCGCAACTCCTTGTCGCTAAGCGTCAACTCTCCCTCATTCGTCAAAGCCTGTCCCGTGTCGAGGCGCACCCAAAAGCGGCCCAACTCATAGCGCACGGGCGGCGTCTTCTGTCCGGCCTGCCGTCGCAGCAAAGCGCGCACGCGGGCCAACAATTCCGTCACGTCAAAGGGCTTGCTGAGGTAGTCATCCGCGCCGCAGTCCAGGCCGCGCACCTTGTCAGCCGAGTCCGCGCGCGCCGTCAGCATGAGGATGGGGCACACGACGCCGTTGTCGCGCGCCTTGCGTGTCAGCGCGAAGCCGTCGCCGTCGGGCAGCATAATGTCCACAATGGCCAGCGCGGGAGACTCCAGCAGCAAAGCGCGGTAGCCCGCCGCAAAGCTGTCCGCCGGAATAACGGCATAACCCATATGCTCCAAATTCAGGGCGATTAAATCTCTCACGAGGGGTTCATCTTCGACGACGAGAATGGGTTCAGTCATGGCCCTCCTCAAGAGGCTAAGGTTAAAAACTAAGGTAAAGCGTCAGGATGAGACTTAGGTTCAGGTTCAGGGGTGGGGGCAGGGGTAGGAGTAGGGTCAGAATGCGCCTCAGAGTTTATATCCTCCCCCTGGATTTTTTGCACCTCCGGCATAGAGGCCAAGGGGACTTCCAGAGTGAAGCAACTGCCCTTGCCCAATCCCTCGCTGTGGGCATAGAGTTTGGCGCCCATGTCGCGCGCAATGCGCCTTGAGAGATAGAGGCCCAGGCCGTTCCCATGGAAATATTGGCGCTTGCCGGGCGTCCTTTTGAAAGGCTCAAACAGGGCTTCGGCATAGCGCGGCTCAAAGCCCTGGCCTTTGTCCTTGACGCACAGTTGCCAAACATTGCGCAGCGTTTTTTCCTCAATGAGAATTTCGCCGTCCCCATATTTTTGGGCATTGTCCAAAAGGTTTTCGAGAATGACGCGAAGGCTGTCGGCATCCGCTTTCACATAGGCGTTTGGGCCCGGCTCCCAGCGGTGCAAAGTTTCAGCGAAGGTTTGGCTGCGGTGCTCCAGGAGGCCCTTGAGGAAGGCGGTGGTTTGCAGAATGTCGCCACGGTTTGTGGCCTTGGCAACGGAGCGCTGATAGGCAAGCGTGGTTTCGGCCAAATGCTCCAAGCGGTTGCACTCGTCGAGTCCCTGGCAAAGCATGCCCCTGCGGCGCTCCTCGGGAATGCTGCCCAGTTGCAGGCTTTGCAAGAGTGCGCGCATGGCGGCCAGAGGTGTTTTCAACTCATGCGTTGTCAGTTGCAAAAGGCTTTGCATGCGCCGGTTTTCCACGCCGCGCCGCCGGGCAAGGCCGAACAAAACCGTGGCAGAAGTCAAACACAAAACAAAGCCAAGCCCCGCCTCCCCAAAAACCATGCGCAACTTGCGTCGGGTGAAGTTGTCCAACTCCGCCATGTGGCTGTCCAGCACAGGGCCTTGGGGCAAAGTTTCCAAAAGCAGTTGTACGCGCATTTGGCGCATGTCGAGAAAGTTGTTGCGCATGAGGACGGTCCACCACGCCATGAGCGGCACCGTCGTCAGCAACACCAACGCGAGTATGCACAACTCCACATTCAGCCTAAGCCAGTTTTTGAGTTTCATCGACGGCCTCTGTCAACGCGCGTGCCAGGGCGTCCACCTCTGCGGGCGTGTGCACAGCACTCAAAAAACCCACCTCATAGGAGGAAGGGGGCATATAAATTCCCTGAGAAAGCCACGAGGCATAGGCGGGGTGAAATTTTTTCCCCATGGTGGGCGAAAACTGCTCAGCATTGTCCGGCAGCTTCCCCGCGCTGTCCAGGCAAAGCCAAAACAAACTGCCTTGACGCCGAAAAGGCAAGGCCCCTCCCCTCTCCTCCCCGCTTTTTTGCAAAGCCGCCTCCAATTGGTTGCCGAGGTTTTTCAGCTTCTCATAGGGCCAACCCTCCTTGAGTACCCTGAGGCAAGCAATTCCGGCCGCCAGGCCCACGGGGTTTCCCGCCTGTGTCCCCGCCTGGTAGACGCCTCCTGCGGGAGACAGTTTGCGCATGAGTTTTTTGCTGCCCACGAGGGCGCCCACCGCCAACCCTCCGCTGACAATTTTCCCAAGACTCACCAAGTCCGGCTGAATGTCGACGACAAGTTTTCCATAGCCGCCAAAACCAAAACGAAAGCCGCTGATGACTTCGTCAAAAATCAACAAAGCGCCATGCCGGTGGGTGAGTGCGCGCAGCAAACCAAGCCACGCGGGCGACTGTGGAAGCAAGCCGTTGTTGGCAGGCAAAGGCTCCACAATAACCGCCGCTATTTCGTCGCCGTGTCGGGCGAAGGCGGCCTCCAACAATTCCACATTGCCCAAAGGCAAGACGAGGGTGTCGGCAATGGTGGAGGCGGTGACGCCCTCGCTTTCGGCCAGTTGTTGCTCCGCAGCGCCGCTGCCGGCTTTCACCAGCATGGCGTCCGCATGCCCATGGTAGCAGCCCGAAAATTTGACCAGCAAACGGCGTTGCGTGGCCGCGCGCGCCAGGCGCAAAGCGGTGGACACGGCCTCGGTGCCGGAGCACACGAAGCGCACCATGTCCAAGGGGGAGAAGGCTTCTGCAACCAACTCCGCGAGGAGAATTTCATTGCGGTGGCAGGTGCCGAAGCACAGGCCGTCGCGTGCGGTTTTTTGCACGGCCTCCACCACCGTAGGGTAGGCATGTCCCAAAATAAGCGCCCCCCACCCCATGCAATAGTCCACAAAGCAACGCCCGTCCTCGTCCATAAAACGGGAGCCTTCGCCGCGGGAGACATAGATGGGGCGGCCGCCCACGTGTTTGAAAGCGCGCACGGGGCTGTTGACGCCGTCGGGCATCAACTCCCGGGCTTTTTGGTGCAACTCAAGAGAGCGCTCGGCACAATTCGCATTCATAACTGGACTCCAGAGAAGAGGGGGAAAGCAAGGCGGGGGGCGAAGTTGAAACACTCAAAGCATTCAATTGTTGAAGCAGGGCGGCGCTGTCCCATGGGCCATTGTCCAGGCGGGGGGGCGGGGAGAGGTGGGCGCTTCGCCACTGCTGCCCTGTCTGCATTCCCAAATAAACAGCCTTGCCGTCATACCAACAACCGAAAGGCGTGCTGCAACCCCCCTCCAACTCCCGCAAATAGGCGCGCTCCAATTCCACAGCCTCCTGCGTCGCCGCGTCGGCCACCCACTGAAGCCGCTCCCTCAAAGCCCCGTCCTCCGTGCGGCATTGAATGGCGACAGCGCCCTGCCCGGGCGCAGGGGGCCAGTGCTTGGGGTTCAGCTCCAAAACGCTGAAGGAAGCCAACTCCGCCTTGAGGCGCAGCACCCCTGCGGCAGCCACCACAATGGCCTCATAGTTGCCCCGTGCAAGCTTCTCCAAACGTGTGGGCACATTGCCGCGCAGAGGCAAAGGCTGCAAGCGGTTGCCAAAATGCGAAAGCAAGGCTTCTCTACGTACCGAGGAGGAGCCCACCCGGCTTTGGGGAAGGAGGGGAAGTCGGGAGGGGGGGGCGTCTTTGTCCAGGGCGGAGGGGTGGGCAATCAGCCAGTCGCAGGCGGGCGCGCGCGGCAAAACCGCCGCAATGCACAAGTCCTCAGGGCAGCGCGTGGGCAAGTCCTTGAGGGAGTGCACGGCAAAGTCAATGTCGCCCTTGCGCAAAGCCGCCTCCAACTCCTGCGTAAAAAACCCCTTCTCCAGTTTGCCGACGAGGCGCGAAGACAAGTCCTTGTCCCCGCGGGTTATAATAGGGAAAATGTCCACCTCCACGAAGCTGGCCTCGTGGCGCTCCATGGACGCTTGCAGCAGTTGTTTGGCCCAGTGGGTTTGCCACATGGCCAATTCGCTTTTTCGAGTACCGGCAAGGAGGGGTTTCATTTTTCGGACTCCTTCACAATGCAAATGGTGTCATGGCCAAGGCGTGCAATGGCACGGCGTATAGCGAGGGAGCGTTGGGCAGGCAAGCCTTCCAGCAGAGGGGGCAGGGCATTGGCCATAAAGTCCGTTTTGAGGTTGGAGAGTTTGGCCAAAACAGAGGCGTGGGCCTTTTGGGAAAATTGGGCGCGCAAAGTTTCCAAGCTTTGTTGGGCAATGTTTTGGAGCAACTGGCGATCCGTATTGCAAAGGTTCAGCAGAGGCGAAGCCAGCAAGTCATCCAATTTTATTATATTCCACCCCGGGGCCTGCAGCACCTGCTCCGGGGAGCCCAAGTCAATGCAGAGTTTGGCCTCGCGGGTTTGGGGCAAACAAAAATAGGGGGCCGGAGCGCCCGTACAAACGACAACGGCCTGGGCAGAAGGCAGCGCGGCCTCAAACAAAGCGCCGTCCTTGCGTCTAAAGCCCGTATGAGAAAACTCCGCCGCCTGCAAAGCCGTGCAGACGGCCGTGCCTATTTGGCCCTTGCCCCACACCAATATGTGGCCTCCGCCCAAATTCAACTCCCGGAGTTGGTTGACAACCAGGGTTTGCACGCCCTGGTTGCGTTTGTCGAGTTTGAGGGAGCGGCGTCGGTTAATGGCCAACTCCAGTTGTTTCCATATGCGGCGCAAAGGCTCATCGCAGGAGCCCTCTTTGTGGGCGGTTTGAAAGGCTTTGACGACTTGGCGCGCGACGGCAGGCTCCCCCTCGGCCACCGAGTCCAACCCCAGGCTGACATGGACGAGGTAGTCCAAAGCCGCAAGGCCGCTGTGGTTGTGCAACTGTTTGAGGGAGAAGCCCTGTTTGAGGAGAAAACCCAGCACCAAATCCATCGTCCAGCGCGGTTGTTTTGCAGAAACCACCCACTCCGCGCGGGAGCAGGTGAAAATGGCTGCGGAGCCTGAAATGGCCTGCATGCTTTTGAGGGCTTCGGAGAGTCGGGGGTTGGAAAATTGCGCAAACAGCGCCGCGCGCTGCGTTGAAGACAGCTCCCTATAGTTGGCTCCAACCACAGCGAGGGGAAAACTCAAGCAGGGCCTCCCTGGGTGGTGGGGCACTTGTTGTGCAAAACTTCTGCGGCCTCAAAGCCGCTGCGTATGGCGTCGTGCATGGCGAAGGCCCCGCAATAACTCCCCGCAAGCGCCATGGGGAAGGGCCGCACCGCCTCGCGCAGTTGGTTTATTTTTTGGAGGTGCCCAACGCCGGGGGTGCCAATGGCTTGGGGCCAGCGTTGAATGAAGTCCACCTGCCCCATGTCGCCGCCCGTCAGTTGGCGCAAGTCCGCTTGCAAGCCCTCATGCATTTGGGCCTCGGAGGCGAAACAACGCTCCGGAAACTCCGTACCGCCCACGAAGGAGACAAAGCGGGGCCCCCTCCCGTCCTCCAAATAATTCCCCAAAAAAAGTGTGCCCAAAGAAAACATGCCCGAGTGCGCGGAAGCCAAAAAGCCGATGCCTCCAGGGAGGCGGCTTTGCCCCGGGTGCTTTTCTGTCCAGTGTACCATCGCCAAGGGGGCGTGGGAGAAGGCGCGCAGGGTTTGGGCCGCTTGGGGCAAAAACGTCTCCAGGAGTTTGGCCGCCGCGTCCGCGTCGGTGGCCAGGCAAAGGGCTTTGGCGCAAACTTCCAGCGGCTTTTTGTCGCGCAGCACCTGCAAACAAAAACCGTCCGGAGAAAAAGACAGGTGTTGGACTTCCGTGTTTGTCCAACACGGCAACTGTTGTTGTGCGGCAAGGCCCATTTGGGCCATGCCCTTGCGCAAACGCCACAGGCCGTTGCGGGGGTTTTTGGCCTGTTTGGCCTGGCGTATGACGCCTTTGAGGACGCTGCCGGCCTCTTTCTCCCACTGGGAGAGGACGGGGAGGGCGGCATTGACGCCCAGTTTGGCCGGGGTGGTGGCAAAAATACCGCTCAGCATGGAGGAGACAACGCCGTGCGTCACATGGGGGCCAAAACGGCGTAGGCAAAAGGCCTCGACGGTTTCTTCCTGGTTGGCGGGGGGAGGGGCTTTGCGGAAGGCCTCCGTTGCAATTTCCCATTTTTCTGCCCACGAGAGGGCAAGGCAGCGCGCCAAAAACAGCGGCGAGGGCTGCAAAGGCCGCATATGCCCTTTGCGCACCACATAGCGCAGCGTCACTTCCCGGGGAATGGGGAAGGCCTCCCCAGTTAGCCCCAACAACGCCAACAACTCCCATACCACCTCGCGGTTGCCCGTAAACATGGTGGGGCCGGTTTCAAAAGAAGCGGCGCCCACTTCTTTTGCCCCCACTTTGCCGCCCAAATGGGCTTGGGACTCCAGCAACAAAGTCTCATGCCCGGCCGCACGCAGCTTCAGGCTGCAGGCAATGCCTGAAAGCCCGCCGCCTACAATGACAAAGTCCACGGGTTTAGTCGGCAAGGGCAACCTCTTCGCAAAGGGCACTCACGCATTCTGTTTTGGTTTGCGGAAAAATGCCGTGGCCCAAGTTAAAAATACAGCGGTGGTAGTGGTTGCGCGCCTTCATGGCCGCCAAAAGTTTGCGCGTCTCTTCGCGTACAACTGAGGGGGTGGAAAGCAGGAGGGCGGGGTCCAAATTCCCCTGGAGGCAGTGTTGGGGAAGTTGGGTGGCGGCCTGGTGGAAGGGAATACGCCAGTCCAGGGAAATGCCGTGGCATCCGCACTCGGCAAGCAGCGGCAACAAGTGTTGCCCGTCGCGTACAAACAAAAGCAGGCGGCGGTTGTTTGCCCTCAACGCTTTGGCTATTTTTTGAATGGGAGGCAGGGCAAAACGCGCATAGTCCTCCGCCCCCAACAACCCTCCCCAACTGTCAAACAGCTGCACCACGTCGGCCCCCGCCGCGCATTGCGCCTCCAAATAGCCGATGAGAATGTCCGCCAGCATGTCCATGGCCCTGTGCGCAAACTCCGGTTGCGTGTGCAGCATGGCGCGCGCGACGGCAAAATTTTTGTCGGCATGCCCTTCCAACATATAGGCCAACAAAGTCCACGGAGCGCCCCCAAAACCCAGGAGGCCATATTCCTCCCCCAAAGCCCCCCGCAGGTGACGTACCGCCTCGGGCACAAAAGACAAGGCCTCCAAAAGTTTGGCGGCATTCCACGTTTGAAGCTGCGACGCTTCCCTGAGGGGCTGGGCCATTTTGGGCCCCTCGTGGCCGTCAAAATGCACCTGCATGCCCAAGGCCTGAGGAATGACGAGGATGTCGCTAAACACAATGGCAGCGTCAAAGCCGAAACGCTCCATGGGCTCCATGGCCGCTTGGGTACACAGTTGGGGCGAATGGCACAACTCCCAAAAGCTGTGTTGTGCGCGAATGCTTTGGTAACCCGGCAAGTAGCGTCCCGCCTGGCGCATCAGCCAGAGGGGGGGGCGGTCCAAGGGTTTTCCTTCGAGGGCGTGGAGGAGGCGCAGGCGGGGGGAAAGTTTCATCACCCCTAATGTGCCCAATTTGCCCGGCCGCTTCGTCACAGCTGTGTCATGCGGGGCGTCTTTTTGGGCGAAGTTTTGGCAAGCTTTGCAAATGCCTGAGCAACTGCCATGGCTTATTACGCGGGATTTGGAAGATTCGCATGCGCTTGCAAAGCGGCTTTGCGCCCTGGGGCATGCGGCACAGCCTTTTGCCTGCATCGCGCGCAAGGCTTTGCCCTTTGCTTTGCCGGAGACGAAGGCCAACCTCTGCATCCTCGTCAGCAGCGTTTTTGGGGCGCAATGCCTGTGGGGCGTGTGGCCCCAATGCCTTGTGCGTTGGCCCCACCTCTCCGTAGCCGCCTTGGCGCCTCAAACCTCCCAATGGTTGAAGGCGCGGGGGGTGCCGGTTTTTTTGGAGGTGGCGGGGGGGGCCAAGCAACTTGCCGAAAAAGTAGCGGAGGTTTTGGCTGCGCAAAACCCTCGTGACGAGCTTTTGTGGCTGACCGGCCATGCGGGCGCTGCCCGGAAGGAGCAAGCCTGGGCCATGGAAAAACTGCAAGCGCTGACGCGGGTACACCGGGTGTTGGCCTATGCCACCACAACGGCCCCGGGTTTGGAGCAACAAATGGCGCAGTGGCACGGCAAGCGGGCGCGCATGCTGTTTTGCAGCCCCTCTGCCTGCGAAGCTTTTTTTGAGGTACGCAAAGCCCTCGAAAAAAGCCCGGTGGTGGTGGAGGTAGCCTGTGTGGGCAACTCCACCCTACAGGCCTGGGAAAAAGACAAAAAAGCCAGTGAGCCTCCTTCAAGTTTGTGGACACATGTGGAGGCTTTTGTGCAAGAGACATTCCACACCAAAGGAAAACCATGAAACCTCAAATGTTGGGCCCCCGCCTTCGCCGCCTAAGAAGCAACGCTGGAATGCGCCGTTTGTTTCAAGAGTGCAGCCTTGAGAGTCGCCACCTTGTGCAACCCTATTTTGTGGTGGAAGGCCAAGGCATACGCCGCGAGGTGCGCGAGGGTTATGGTTTGTGGCAACTGAGTGCGGACATGTTGCCCGAAGAAATTCGGCTGTTGGAAGACAAAGGGGCAGGCGGCCTCATGCTGTTTGCGGTGCCGAGTTTCAAATGCGAGGACGGCGCCGCTTTGCAAAAGCAAATGGCGCCCACGCAGCGGGCCATTGCGTTGTGCAAAAAGCAAGCGCCCCACTTGCCGGTGTTTGTCGACACCTGCCTGTGCTCCTTCCTCTCGCACGGCCATTGCGGCCTGGTGAAGGACGGCAAAATTGACAACGACTCCAGTGTGGCCTGCCTTGCAGAAATGGCTGTGGGCTGGGGCAAAGCCGGCGCGGATTTTGTTTCTCCCAGCGACATGATGGATGGGCGTGTTTTGGCTTTGCGCGAAGCTTTGGATGCGGCCGACTTGGATGCGGTGGCCATCCTCTCCTATGCGGTAAAAATGCAGTCCGTATTTTATAGCCCCTTCAGGGATGCGGCCAACAGTGCGCCTGAATTTGGGGACCGCAGCAGCTACCAGGAGCCGGTGGCCAACCGCAGGGAGGCCCTGAGGGAAATAGAGTTGGACGTATTGGAAGGGGCGGACGCTTTGCTGATAAAGCCCGCGCTCAGCAATTTGGATTTAATACGAGATGCGCGCGAAGCTTGCGAGTTGCCCTTGGTTGCTTACCAAGTTTCCGGGGAATTGGCCATGCTGCGCGCCGCTGCGGACGCGGGTATGCTGGACTTTGAGGCTGCATGCAAAGAAGCTTTGCTTTCCATGCGTCGCGCCGGGGCGGATTTTATTGTCTCCTATGTTGCAAGGAGTTTTAAGTGAGGGTGGGGTTTGGTTTTTATCTCCCGGGCGGGGGTTAAAAACCGCCTGCAAAGGCAAACAACCCCACCTCAAATAAGTTCCCCACCGGAGGCATAAGCCACCTAAGGCAAAAAAATAATTTTAGCACAAGCCACTGTCCTCGGCCTCCCGTTGACAGACTTAGAAGGCTGAGCTTGCAAGCCAACAACAACTGTGCAAACCCCAGGGCCATGTCCCAACAAGCCCTCGCCTGTTTTTCCCAACATAAACCCCGCCACCTTGAAACTTTGGCCTCCTTGGTGCGCATTCCCAGCATTTCCTTTGCAGGTTTTGAGGCAGCGCCTTTGGCCGAGGCCGCGGCGGCGGTGGCAGCCCTGTGCCGGGGCCTGGGTTTTGAGGTGCAAACCCTCGGCGCACCCGGCGCACCACCCTGCCTGGTGGCATACCGGCACGTGGCGAAGGACTTGCCGACGCTGGCCCTCTATGCCCACTATGACGTGCAGCCGCCGGGGGAGGCCGCTTTGTGGCAAAGCCCACCCTTCGAGGCAACGCTGCGCGAAGGCCGCCTCTATGGGCGCGGCACGGCCGACGACAAGGGCGGCATTGTGGTGCACCTGGCCGCCGTGGAAGCTTGGCTTGAAGCGCACGGGAGTTTGCCCCTCAACATAAAATTCATTTTTGACGGGGAGGAAGAGGTGGGCTCCCTAGGACTCGCCTCTTTGCTGCAAACCCAAGCGCAGCATTTGGCCGCAAACGCGCTGGTCATTATGGACGCGGGCAACCCCGACACGGGACTTCCCTCGCTGACAACCTCCCTGCGCGGCACTTTCGTCATGGACGTGGAAATAGAAGTCTCCAAAACCAGCCTCCACTCAGGCCTGTGGGGAGGCCCCGTGCCGGACGCGGCCATGGCGCTTGCCAAAATGTTGGCCGGCCTCACCGACGAGGCGGGACGGCCGCTGCTGGAAGGCCCTTTGCGCCCGCTTGCCAAGGCGGAGGAAGAAAGCCTCAAAGCCCTGCCCTTCGAGAGGCAGGACTACGCACGCCACGCAGGCCTCCTGCCCGGTGTAGAGTTATTAACTGGGGAGGAAAAGGGGCCCTCCTCCCCCTGGCGTCAAAACTGGTATGCCCCTGCCCTCTCCATAAATGCCTTTGAGGCCTCCTCCAAAGCCCAGGCCCGCAACATCGTCAACAGCCGGGCCTATGCGCGCGTGGGCATACGCACGGTGCCCGAGCTCAGCATCCAGGAGGTGGGGGCGTGGTTGGCCCAGCGCCTGCGTGCAGCAGCGCCCTGGGGTGTGCACGTGCACCTCCACACGCACGACGGCGGCTCCTGGTGGCGCATGGACGCCGACAGCCCGCCGGCGCAAGCGGCCCTGCGCGCTTTGAGTCAAGGCTATGGCCGCCAAGCCTTGGCCATAGGTTGTGGGGCCTCCATTCCTCTGGCCAACCAGTGGGCGCAAGCCATGGGCGAAACCAGCCCCGTATTGCTGTTGGGCATTGCGGACCCCGCCTCCGCTACGCATGCCGAAAACGAAAGCCTGCATTTGGGGGACTGGGAGAAGGCGGTGCTTTCAGAAATATATTTGCTCGGCGAGTTGAAAACGGTGTTGAAACCCTAGACCGCTTCCACTTTGACACTTTCTCTTCGTTGGACTCGTTTTTGCTCAGGTCATGCACTTAAGTGCACTCCCTACCTCCTCCCTTCCGTCAGCAAGCTCCACGGGAGCTTGCTCCTCACAAAAGCCTCGTCCGCCTCGACCTCATGTCAAATTGAAACCGGTCTAAACCTCCAACAACATGCGTTGGGGCGCTTCAATGCATTCCTTGATGCGCACCAGAAACAAGACGGCTTCGCGTCCATCAATGACACGGTGGTCATAAGAAAGCGCGAGGTACATAACGGGGCGCACAACCACCTGCCCATTTTTCACCACAGCGCGCTCCACAATGTTGTGCATGCCGAGAATAGCGGTTTGGGGTGGGTTAAGAATAGGCGTAGACAACATAGAGCCAAAAATACCCCCATTGGAAATGGTAAAAGTCCCACCCTGAAGCTCCGAAAGCACGAGTTTGTCCTTGCGTGCGCGCTCACCAAAGTCCGCAATGGTTTTTTCAAGCTCCGCGAGGTTTTGTTGCTGCGCGTCCCGCACAATGGGCACCACGAGGCCGCGGGAGCCGGAGACGGCGACGCCAATGTCATAATAACGTTTATAGACAAGCTCATCGCCTTCCATGGAAGCGTTGACTTGAGGAAAAGCGCGCAAAGCGTCCACGACGGCTTTGACGAAGAAACCCATATAGCCGAGTTTTATTCCGTGCTTTTTCAAAAACATTTCGCCATAGGTTTTGCGCAAAGCCATGAGCTCGCCCATGTCCACCTCATTGAAGGTGGTGAGGATGGCGGCCTGGGACTGCGCCTGCAACAAACGCTCCGCCACACGTTTGCGCAGCGGCGTCAGCGGAACGCGCTCCTCCCTCTGCATGGAAGCGGCAGGCTGCACAAAAGCCGTGGGCAAAGAAGCCAGAAGGTTTTCCGAAGGAGAAGCTTGCGCGGGAGCGCCGGCCTTCAGCACGTCCTCTTTGACAACACGTCCCTGCGCGCCGGAGCCTTGAAGTTTTGAAACGTCGACGCCCTTGTCGGCGGCCATACGTTGGGCCACAGGCGTCACCGGAGGAATACGTTGTGGAGGGGCAGGAGGGGGGAGGGCCCCAGGGGTAGGCGGCGGGGCCTTGGGGGAAGCAACAGGCGGCGCAGCCACCGCCACAGCCCCCTCAGCGATGGTGCCGAGGGTATCGCCGATTTTGACTTTGGAGCCTTCGGGGAAGGCGATGGAAGCCAAAACACCGGCGGCGGGGGCGATGACGTCGATGCTGATTTTGTCGGTTTCAAGGGAGACAACGGCCTCCTCCAGCGCGATGGCGTCGCCGACTTTCTTATTCCACTTGGCGACAACGGCTTCTGAAATGGACTCTCCCAACACAGGGACTTTCAATTCAACGGGCATGGTTTCCTCGCTTCAGTGCATTTTCCGTCAACAATCTTTGTTCCAACTCGTGGGTTTGCATATAACCCGTCGAAGGGCTGGCGCTGGCCTCCCGGCCTACATAACGAAGCTTGGCCTTGCTGCCAATATGCGCCAGAGCCTCCTGCAGAATTTCATACATATAATGCCACGCCCCCATGTTTTGAGGCTCTTCCTGCAACCACACCACCTCCTCCACCTTGGGCATGCTGCGCAACATGTCATGAAAGACGTCCTTGTCCAAGGGATAGAGTTGCTCCATTCTCACAATGGCCACCTTGGTGTCCTGGATGGCTTTGCGCCCCTTGGCCAACTCAAAATAGACTTTGCCATAGCACAAAATGAGGCGGTCTGCCTCGGCAGGCACAACGCTGCTGTCGGTTTCGAGAATGATTTGTTGGAAGCCGCCTTCGGTGAAGTCCGACATGGGGGAGGTGGCGTCGGGCAAGCGCAGCAAGCTTTTGGGGGAGATGAGGATGAGGGGTTTTCTCCAGGGGAGGAGGAATTGCTCCCGCAGGAGGTGAAACATTTGTGCGGCATTGCTGGGGACGCAAATGCGGATGTTGTTTTCTGCCCCCAGCATGAGGAAGCGCTCAATGCGCCCCGAAGAATGCTCCGGGCCTGCGCCCTCATAACCGTGGGGCAGAATGAGGACAATGCCCGTCCTGCGCCGCCACTTGTCCTCCCCGGAACTGATAAACTGGTCGATAAAAACTTGAGCGCAGTTAACGAAGTCGCCAAACTGTGCCTCCCAGAGGACCAGCTCATCCGGCGCGTCGAGGCTATAGCCATATTCAAACCCCAGACAACCCGCCTCCGAGAGGGGGCTGTTGGTCAAAACGAAGGGGGTGGGGCCGGCAATACGGGAGAGGGAGTGGTGTTGGGCCCCCGTCCGGGTACAGTGGATGACGGCCTGGCGGTGGGCGAAGGTGCCGCGCTCCGTGTCCTGCCCGGTGAGGCGAATGGGGTGGCCTTCGGCAAGCAGACTCGCATAGGCGAGCATTTCGGCTGCGCCCCAGTCGAGGTTTTCTGAGCCGAGCGCCATTTTTTTGCGGCGCTCCAGGAGGCGGGCGATGCCGGGGTGCGGCACAAAACCTTCGGGAAGCCAGACAAGCTCATTCAGCAAGGAAGTGAGCTTTTCCTGCTTCAGTGTGGTGGGCACGCGAAACTTCAAGTCCCAATGCGCGGAATAATTTTTCCAGATGCCGCCTTCCGAGGGAATTTCAGGCAGCTTGGGGTTGGCCCTGGCGTTGGCATAGGCTTGGGCGAAGTGGGCATTGGCCTGGGCCAGGAGGGCGTCGGCTTCTTCCTGGGAGATGCGGCCTTGGCTGACAAGGCTTTGGGCATAGAGGGCGCGGGGGCTGGGGTGTTGGCGAATCAGCTCATACATTTTAGGTTGCGTAAACGCAGGCTCATCCCCCTCGTTATGTCCATATTTGCGGTAGCAAACCAAGTCGATGACGGCGTCGTCGCCGAAGCGTTGACGGTATTCAATGGCCAGTTGCGCGACATAAACACAGGACTCCGGGTCATCCCCATTGACGTGAAACACCGGCATGTCCGTAGCGCGGGCCATGTCCGTGCAATAAGGCGAGGAGCGTCCCTGCTCAGCCTCCGTTGTATACCCCAGTTGGTTGTTGACGACAATGTGCAGCGTCCCGCCGTTGGCATAGTGTTTGAGCTCGCTCAAATTGAGGGCTTCAATGACGAGTCCCTGCGCGGAGAAAGCGCCGTCTCCGTTGATGGAGATGGGGAGGACAGCGCGCTCGCCGCCCACGCCCAAGCGCCTTTGTTTGGCGCGTGTACGGCCTTCGACGACGGGGTGGACGAAGCCCAGGTGGCTGGGGTTATAGCAGAGGGTGAGGTGGAGGTTATGCTCTCCAAAGCGCACGTCACGCGAAGCGCCCAAGTGGTATTTCACATCCCCCGTATGAAAGAAGGCCTCCGGGTTGGTGGTAGGCCCTATAAACTCGTTATAAATATCCTCCGCGGACTTCTGAATAACATTGGTGAGGACATTGAGTCGCCCACGGTGCGTCATTCCAAAAACCGCTTCACGTATTCCAAATGTTGCGCCCAGGGAGAGGGCCGCATCCAACATGGGCACCATGCTGTCGGCGCCTTCAATGGAGAAGCGTTTGACGGCTTGGAATTTGGCGTGGGCGGTGGTTTCAAAAGCCTCCGTCATGGAGAGCCTTTCGAGGATATGCAGCTGTTGCTCTCGTGAGGGCTTGAGGCAGGCTTGGGTTTCTTCAATGCGTTTTTGCAGCCACCGACGGCGCTCTGTATTGCGGATGTGTCGAAACTCAAAGCCGATGCGGTTCGTCCAAATGCTGCGCAGGTGGGCGAGGGCGTCCTTGAGTTTGAAGGGGGTTTGGCCCAAACGTATTTCGCTTTCCATCTCAGCGGGGGTGAATTGGGAGGACTTAGCCAACTCCAATTCAGCGACGCCGGGGTTGGGGGTGAGCCACACGCCCAGAGGGTCCAACTTCACCTCAAGGTGCCCATAGCGACGCAGCGCGTTGGCGGCGGCGTCGAATTTCACTTGGAGCGCCACGTTGGGCGTGCCGGGGGCAGGGCTTGGTTTTTTGGACTGAAAGCTTTGGTGGTCCACAAAAACCAGGGGGGTGCCCTTGCGGCCCAAAGGCGCAAACAGCTCCGCCCAGGAAGCGTCTACCGACGCCGGGTTTTCGAGGTATTGTGCATAGAGAGATTCGATGAAGTCTATATTGGAGCCGCTGAGGAGGGAGTCAAAAGGCTGGGTAGACATGGCAATGGAATGTTGACAGAAAAAAGGGGTGGTGTGGCGGAAGAAGCAAAATGCGGAAGGATAAATACTCAGAAACGGCAGTTGCAGCCAGGGTGTATTATTTATATGCCATTCAACGACCAAAGCCTATGCTAATGGTTTTTATGTTGCATACCTTGCTATAGAGCATGCGCAACGGAGGAAGTTTATGCTTCTAAAAGAGAAAAAGCTTTTATTAACAGGGGTATTAACCCCGCAGTCCATTGCCTTTGCCATAGCGGAGTTGGCGCAGAAGGAGGGGGCGGAGGTGGTATTGACGGGGTTTGGCAAGGCTTTGGCCTTGACGCAGCGCTCCGCGAAGCGTCTGTCGCCGACGCCGGAGGTATTGGAGTTGGACGTAACGGAGCCTGCGCACCATGAGGCGCTGGCCAAGGCCATAGGGGAGCGTTGGGGGAGGCTGGACGGGGTATTGCACGCGGTGGGTTTTGCCCCGGAGGATGCTTTGGGCGGGAAGTTTTTGTCCACGCCCTGGGAGAGTGTGCAGCGCGCCTTCCAGGTGTCGGCTTTTTCGCTGAAGGCTTTGGCGGCGGCCATGGCGCCGCTCATGTCCCAGGGGGGAAGCGTGGTGGCCCTGGACTTTGACAACAGCACGAGCGCCTGGCCCCTCTATGACTGGATGGGCGTATGCAAAGCGGGCCTCGAATCCATCGTCCGCTATTTGGCCCGGGACTTGGGGAGCCAAAACATTCGCGTCAACGCGCTTGCGGCGGGGCCTTTGGCAACCATTGCGGCCAAGGGCATACCGGGGTTTGACAAGTTGGAAAACCAGTGGAGCAAACGTGCGCCGCTTTCCTGGAATGCGCGGGGCGGCGAGTGCCTGGAGGCGGTAGCGCGCACCGCAGTCGTCATGTTGTCCGACTGGATGCCGAAGACAACGGGCGAGTTGATTCGCGTAGACGGCGGCTACCACGCCATGGGTGCGGACTTAACGCCCTAGGCCGGTTCCAAGTTGAAGTGGGTGCAACCAGAGGTCTCCATGGCCCATGGGACAGGGGGGTAGGGGAGAGGGGTACCACGCTTCATCATGAAAGGGCGTGCGGGTATCTCCTTGTCCGATTGGACGGGGGCGAGGGGGTTTATGCCGGTACCCCCCCCGCGCCCTCAGCTCGTAAGCGTCCACATTTCCCCCCGTATGTCGCAACAGCTCAAGTGAAGCTTAACCCGGTCTATTGGACTTCAAACTCGCCTACCGTCACCTCTTCGCCCCGGCTTTGCAGGCGCAAGGTGACAGACTGTTCCTTTTGTTGAGCCATACCAAAACCTGTGAAGAAGTTGAGTTGCAGGCTGGTAGTCCCTGATACTGTTTGCTGGTTATGGCCATAGAATTGGGCCTGTACGAGGTATTTGCCGGGCTTGGCTTTTTTCAGCAAAAATTCCTCAGGGCCATAGCCGCCGGTAAAGTCCGCTGAAATACGCCCGCCCTGGTAGCTGAGGGGGTGGGAATAATACACTTTTTCACCGTTAGGGTCCGTTACCCATAAGTCTATATCCGTATTATCGCTGTCCCAACTCAACACCACACGCAAATCCACGGGGAGGTTTTTGAGGAGGCGTGTGTCCATGGCCGAGGTATGGGGTCGGGTTTTGGCCACAGCCGCCAGGGCGTTGAGTTCTCCCAACGCTATCAACTCTATGCCGGGGAAGCGGCCATGCCAGGGGCGGGAAACCACCTCATAGAGGTTGTCGACGGCCTTTTGTATTTCGCCGAGTTTGGCCCAAGCCAGGCCCAAGTCGCGCCAGGACTGGGGCTCATTCGGCGAAAGCTCCAGCACGCGCTCCAGCAGCCAAACCGCCAAGTCGGCGCGGCCCGCCTGCAAGAGGCGATAGCTCAGCACGCGCAGAATGTGGCGGCTTTCAAGGTCCATCTCCGCGAGGTTGGAAAGCACGCGCAGCGCCAGGGTGGTTTCGCCCTTGTCGAAGAAAATATCGGCGACGTCGAGAAAGAAGGCCGTACTGTTGAGATAGCCGGGCCGTTCGTCAAGATAAATACGGTAAAGTTGTGCCTTAGAAGCCTTCTTCAAGCGTTGTACATAGGGAGCATTAGACGCCCACTTTTTAAGTTGAATGGTGGCCTGGCTAGGGGCAGAGGGTGGGGCAGATGAAACAGCGCCGTTTGCTGCTAAAACACGCCCACCCACCCCACTTCTCGCGCCAAAACCTCGGATGCTGCCTGCATCGTTCTCACGAAGAAGATGTTCTATGACGACATGCTGCTCCACAGGTGCCGCAGCGCCGGGGCGTGGTGCACTCTGCCTCCCCATGGAACCTGCGTTTTCCTCTCCGCTGCCTGTGCTTCTGCTTGCCCACGCTGGGTTTTCATTGTCCGAATTTTCGGTTTTCTTCTTTCTCGCAGGGGGGTTGTCCTTTGGAAAATCCTTCTTCCACCAATTCAGCTTCTGTTGAAATTGGGAAAGCACCTGCTCAACGTGCGCGGCCTTGCTTTGCTCGGCCTGCCTTCGAGCATGGCCCAATTGGCGCTCATATTCGGCGCGCAACTCTGCGGGCGGCACAATTTCATGGCGCACATAGTCCTCAACGCGGTCCAACACAATGAGTGAAGTGTTGCGTGTTACGAGGCCAAAGGCTTTGCCGAGGCGCTGAATTTGAGCGCGGTTGAGTTCATATTCGGCTTCAAGCGCATTCACATGAAGGCGCGCCCACTCCTGGGCTGCAAATTCTCCGGCCACGTTTGTGGCTGCCACGTTGAAGTTTTGTTTCTCCTTATGTCCGTTGGGCAAAAGCCATTCTACTTCCATGTCCGTCGACGGCGCTGTCAAAATGCCTGCCACGGCCAAACCACTTGAGGCGGAAGAATTCCACGCGTGCACCAACTCTTTGGCGTTGGCAGCCCTCAAAGCCACCACGCGAGGCGCGGCCTCGCGCAAACTGCGGGCTGCGGCAGCAGGCTCCTCGCGCATGAGGTCCACACAAGCGCCGCCACTGTTTTCAGCCAGGAGGCGCAAGCGGTTGACGTTGGCAGAAGCGGCGGCGTTGACGGCCAACACCGGCACGGAAAAGTGGGGGAAACTCGGTGCGCCGAAGTTGACAAGGCCATCCGAAAACAGCAACACCGCTTCCACGGGCGCCGCAGGGCGAAAGGCCGCAGCGCTGGTTGCGCCGTCATAAACCACTTTTTCCAAAACCTCCCGCAGTGCGGACCAGTCGCCGTTTTTCACTGGGAAGCGGCCCATGTCTTCGGCCGTATCTCTGGCCAAAGTCAACACGACTTCGGTGTGGCGCACAGCCTGAAACCACGCATCCAACAGCATGAATTCGCGGCCATGCTCGCGCTTTTCTCCGGAGCCCGAAGCGTCCCACAGCAAAGCCACCCGAGAAGGCGCAGGGCGCTCTGTGCGCTCAAAGGCCACGGGCGGCAACTCTGCATAAAAATAGGAGGTGTTGTCTTTGTTTTCAACCAGGAGTTGGGGGCCGAGGGGTTGGGCCAACAACACTTCAATATAGGCCTCGGGTTTTAGCTTTTCGCGGCGAAACTCCAGCTTGGCCTCGCCCTCGCGTTGCCACCACTCGCCCCCGGGGAGGCCGCTGACCATTTTGCTTTTGTCAACGACGACACCCGTGCTGCGCAGGCGTACCTCCAATATGTCCAACAGCTCCGAAGGAGGCAAGGCCAGGCGATAGCGTGCTGCGCCGCTGCTGTCTATGGGCATACGCTCCACGAGGGTGAGAGAAACCCTTCGCTCGCCCTTAGCCGGTAGTGGATAAACCCGCAGTTTAAAATTATTGCCCTGGATTAGCTCTAACAGGGCGGGGTCTATCTTCCCGCGAATCACCTCTTCAAAAACCTCTTGGCCCTTGGCTTTTTCAACGGGGACGGCGGGCCGCAAATGGCCGTCTATGTCCAGGGCGAAACCCGTTACCTGTTGCCCTTCCAGCAAGGGAAATTGCAACTCGCCCTCCAATATGCGTGCGTTGGGGTTTCGAAAAACCAACTCCAAAGTGGTTTTGGCCAAGCGCCCCACCATTTGTCCCTCTACCTTTATGGAGGCCAGTTGAATGGGCTCCGCCGAAGCATCCACAAGCCGCATAAGGGGTAGGGGAGGGGGCAGCCTAGGGGGAGGCAGCACGCCTCTTTGGGGTATTGTAGGCTGAGCCCAAACACTCCATACCAACCCCAACAACACCCCAAACCTGAGAAAATAACGCATAGGCTCCTCTTTGGCGTTGAAGGGAAGACCCGTTGCCGTCCATCCCTTTCCTTGAGGCATAACGCCCCCTAAGCTTTGTGTACACCCAAGCTGTCTGCAACTTGAATGTTTGGGCAAAGCCCCAACAAAACGTATGTATACACCCCAGTTTGAGAGCTACGTTCCCAGCAACCCAAGAAGCTTCCAGCGTACAAAGTTTGGGGGGGGGTGGTTTTATGTTGAATGAAGTGGTGACGACACACGGGTAGAAAAATAGAGGCTTAGAAGTTAGGGGCCAGGGGGTTGGGTTTGGGGGGGTTGTCGAGCTGGGGGCAAGGGGGTTTCTGCCAGCAGAAACCCCCTCGCCCCCGTCCAATGGGGCATGGAGACGTCCGGCTGCACTCCCCTCAACAGAAAACCTAGGTGGGTTTCCCATAAAAACCGCCGCCACAACCCCCCTTTGTTTAAGGTGGTCTGCAGCGGCGGTGTGGGTTAGGTTTTCCCTTAGTATAAGAAATTCAGGCAGATTAGGGCCACGAAGCGCCACCAAAAATGACGTGTACATTGCCGTCGCAACGCTCTACCCACAACCCCAGGTGCTTGTCGCCCAAATAGGCTCCCAGCATGATAGCCACCATCTCTTTATAGCCTGGCTTTGTCATAGCAATGCGAAACAGGTTGGAACCGCAATTTCCAGGTACGACTATCTGGTGCAGCTCAACCATAAAGCCCCCCCCATCCATGGTAACAGCCTTCACTTTTCCAGTCGGAGGGGTTTGTTGCGCATAGGCCGTCGAAGTTGTGGCCGCCATTCCTACAAATGCCAGGGTTATTGCTGCAAAAACAACTTTCTTATAGCTCATCATGTTCTCCTTTTGTTGTGAATGAAATGTTAGTGTTAGTGTTAGTGTTAAGGTTAAACTTCATCTTCTTGTCCGAGTGAAAGGTTTAATCGAGAATGAGTTCCAAAATAGCTGGAAGCCAAGCGGAGGAGGGGTGGGGAGGCTGTGGGG
>Ga0123356_10002037_pt1 | contig 21812 bp, 13 predicted proteins | sample TergutEmb28metaG_2_FD_92546 | JGI IMG/M metagenome (GOLD analysis project Ga0123356, IMG submission 92546) | Embiratermes neotenicus P3 segment gut microbial communities from Petit-Saut dam, French Guiana - Emb289 P3 | ecosystem: Host-associated > Arthropoda: Insects > Digestive system > Gut ... | reverse complement strand
CACTATACTGTTGATTGTTTATCAAAGTCAAACATCTTTGCATTATGCTGCTGCCGCTGCAAATGCACTCCAATTCTTGATTGTACCTGTATAGATTGCATAGAGTTCAGCGACTGTTAAGTTAGTAACTGCATTATCTTTATGAACAATCACAGCAGTAATATCAGATGCAAGTTCAAATGTATCGCCATTCGCTGGAATACCGTGTCCCTTGTTACTTGACATACCGATTGCTGCACCAACAGTATATGGAGCCGTTGAGATTGCCTCTTGCCGACCAACGTTGACACCTTGACCTGAACCACCAGCATTGAGGTCAAACATGTCTTGCGTAGCCCATGGAACAAGGGCAACAAATGTAGCAATCAAGTGTTCCATAAGCGGAGTTACTGTTGTCGAACCTCTGATTTGAATTTTTGCATTACCAGTTTGTCCTGGGTCTGCTGCTGGCACGTATGCTGTTGAACCTATCTCTGTGCCGAAATCCAAGCCAAATGTTTCTGTTGCAGTTTTTGCTTGTGAACTTTGCAAGAAATTATAGAATTGCTGTGTTCTTCCAAAAAGTGTTACACCTGTTGGAACAAGGATAACAAAGTCTCGAACAAACTCTGGTCGATAGCCTGCTTCGCCAGGTGCTTTTCCATCTATGTTAAGCATTTTCACTGCTGTGTTGTTTTCAACACCAGAAAGCGATGCATAACCGATTGCATTTGGGTTACCTGCAACTGCATTTACCACACCGGCTTGCGAGTTGAACTGGTCACCGGGAATGCGATTCCCCTTTGTTTCTTGCCATCTAGTCAACGATGTGTGTGCCCCAATCCGCACGTTATAATCAAACGATTGTCGTGAGCCGGACACAGCGTCCCTCGAAACGACAGCGATGGCCCCTGCACCACCTCCACCACCACAAGCCGTTAATACAATAACAGCCATCAGGCAGAGTGCCACAGCCATCGACATCATAGTAATTCTTTTTTTCATTTTTCCTCCTTTGTCTTTTCCTAAGACTGTTTCATAATAGTCAAAGTAAAAAATCTTTGCTGAAAGATTATGTAAAGAGTTTGTAAAGTTTTGTAAACTCTGCTTCAGAGGCACTATTGACTTTTACGTGGTTTTTTGTTATGCTCTGCAAAACCGAGGGCACTATGGAAAAACTAAAACACTTAATCAAAATGGAAGACATGGGGAAAAGGGATGATATAGAAGCTCTTTTCGAACTGTCAAAAGCAATAAAAGAAAACCCTGAAAAGTTTCGAAATCAATTCGCAGGCACAGGAAAGCGTATTGCCACTTTGTTTTACGAGCCAAGCACACGCACAAGGTCAGGTTTTCACGCCGCAGCACACGAATTGGGTCTTGGCGTAATAGACGAAACCGCAGAAAGCTCATCCTGCTTAAAAGGCGAGAGCCTTGAAGACACCATTCGCACATTCGAAGGATACTGTGACGGAATTGTACTGCGACACGAGGACACAAAAGCCGGCAACCGTGCCACTGCTGTTGCGTCTGTTCCTATCATAAGTGCCGGGTGCGGGAAAGGCGAACATCCACCACAAGCATTACTTGAAGGCTTTGCGTTAAATGAAAAGAAAGGCAAGATTGACGGTCTAGGTGTCGCTTTCGAAGGCGATCTTAAAAACAGCAGGACAGCTCATTCTCTAATTAAACTTCTATCGTTATATAAAGATATTACAATACATTGTAGTTCTGTACCTGGACTTGAACTCCCCAAAGAATACGTAAAGCTTATGGAGGAGAGAGGTACAAGCTTTTCCCAATGCTCCCCGCAAGACATTCCAAGAGACGTTGATGCAATTTATATGACCCGTGTAAAACAAGAACTCCTCAAAAACAAAAAACACGACACCCAGCGTTATTTCATGGACCAAAAAAGATTGGACACTTTTTCAAAAGACACTTTGCTTATGCACCCACTTCCAAGAAATGCCGAGATTCCATCAAGCGTTGACAAAGACCCAAGAGCAGTTTATTTTAAGGTAGCACGTGACGGCGTTCCAACGAAACAAGCAATTCTTATGGCAACACTGCAAGACGAATTAAGCCTGTAATTCAGAACTCACAAAAAGAGGGAGGAACACATGAAAATCGACAGCGACATTCAAAAACTTTTACCATGGACAATCCATAAACGACGTGACTTGCACAAAATACCAGAACTTGCCTACAAGGAATTCAAAACAAGCAAATATATTCAATCAGTATTGACGGAACTAAACCTACCATTCACAACAGTCGGTACTGGTGTCGTTGTGCGTATTAAAGGAACAAGCCCACAAAAAACAGTCGGCTTCAGGGCGGACATTGACGGATTGCAAGTCAAAGAAAAAACTGGATGTGCTTATGCGTCAACTCACTCTGGATATATGCATGCTTGCGGTCACGATGGGCATACGGCTGTTTTACTTGGGTTTGCTAAATGTCTAACCCAACACCCACCGAAGAACAATGTCGTCCTTGTGTTCCAACCTGCCGAAGAAGGCGGGAAAGGTGCTGGTACAATGATTGAAAGTGGTCTTTGCGATGCAGATGTTTACTATGCCTTGCACATTGATCCACTTCTCGAAACTGGAAAAATCGGTTGTGCCCCAGGGGAATTCATGGCAGGCAGAGATAGGTTCGAAATAACGGTCACGGGTCTGTCACGTCATACTTCGCTTCGTGATGGAAAACGTGACGCTGTTTTGGCTTGTGCCCGCCTCGTATGCGAAACACGGTTCCTGAACAGTGCCGACTTTATCTTCCAAGCCAATATTATCCACGGCGGCACGGCTCCGAATGTTATCGCCGACACTGCTATCCTCACAGGAACTGTAAGATATTTCAATGAAAAAGTTTTGCAACAAAAATACAGCAAACTTAAGACCATAATGAAATCCATCCAAGCGACTGATGACGTAAAAATCAAGATTAAAATCGGTAGCTCAAATTATCCGCCACTTGTCAACACACAAGCTGCTTTCGACCGAATTAAACAATTTGCCGGATTCGTCCCAATGCCAAGAAGGTTTACCGCTGAAGACTTTTCGTTGTTTATCAATAAATACTCTGGAGCATTAATCTGGCTTGGTGCGAAACTGGACGGACACCCACTTCACAGCAATAAGTTCAACTTTAATGAAAATGCCCTTGTAAACGGGATACAGGTGTTCAAACAATTGCTACAACAATAAGAAATACTATCGAGGGCGAAGATCGGTGCGTGGTGGGTTGTAAGTGTGCCGCTCGAAGTATCGGTAGCCGTAGGTTTCAAAGAACATCATATCGAAAGCGACCTTGATATTGGCAATCATATGAATACGCTTTGGTTTCTTTTTGATAAGGTCATGCCAAGTTATTTTGTTGTAGAGCAAGGCAATTAAGTCGTTATATAGTTCTGCGTTTTCGTCTAGCTTGTCCTCGCTTTCAAAACTGTCTATTGTGCTTGTTACTTCGCTTTTGTCGTAGAGATGTTTCTTTTGTTTTCTAGCTGTTGGTGTATCGTGTATCAGATAATCAAATGCACCTTTGGGAGCGTAGCACGCCTGAACGAACACGAGTCCCATATCGTCAGTTGCAAATGCCTTAAACCACGATCCTCGTTGTATCTGGCAGAATTGAACAAGAAAATGATAGTGCGGCTTTTTTAGGTCCTTACTGTTCTCTTGCTTGTCTTTATCGTGCAATATATATGCGTAAGACCGAATATCCGTTGAAGAGATTATTGCGTTTAGTTGCTCCAAGTGATAGCAAGTTCCACTCCACCAAGTAGCTCGAATCTTTGAATAGTCCATAGTCTATCTCCTTTTTGAAAGTTTGTCAGTTGTCAGTTGGGGGGCTAGACATAGTTAAGCCCCCAACAGCAACAGGTGGCGAGGCGGGCAAGCCCAATGCCTCGCCACCTGACGCTTGCTCTTTTTTCATTCGCTTGTATTCTCGGTTTACTTCTCGGAACTTGTTCCTCATATTCTTGAAAATGTACTTGTGTATTTTCTTGCCATATTTAACAGGAACGAACTCTGCCGTATCGAGCGTAATTCCAAAAGTCTGAAAGTATCGTTTCAGCACTTCGTCTATCAGTTCGTTTTTAATAAACTCCATTATGCACCTCTCTTTTTGTCATAGAAATTGTCAGGCAGCTCATCGTCTACCAAAAAAGTTTTGACAAAAAAACATAAAAAACCTACAATCATTTTGTAAGACCAGTACTTTTCGGGGGTTTGAATGGCTGATTGGGCACTGGATTTGTTGGACGGCATTGGGGTCTATCTCATTGTGTTTTCAGCGGTCGTTGGTGCACTGGCTGTCGGGTATGCCATATATCTTGGTCTTCTGCTTGCAAAAGCGGAAGACGAGGGGAAACGCAAGCAAGCAAAATCAAGGATGGTCAAAACACTTGCCGGTCTATTTATTATCGTTATTCTGGCCACCACTTTGTTCAACCCAATGTTCTATGAAGCGGTTCTTAGAGGCACGACCGACAGAGGCGAAAGAGTAACCATCAGTGGGGCGCCAATAAACGCAAACAACCGATACGAGGTTGCGGTAGGTAGAACCATCGCATTAAGTGTCGACTATGCTTGGGGGCTTAATTTTAACGAGATGGACGTTCACATTATTCAACCAAATGCTGGCGGTGGCAACGAAAGCGTCATAAGGCTTTTAAGACCCGCAAGCATACAAACAGTACAAGCAAATAATATTTCACATATCGCAGTAGCCGAGATTGACACTGAAACAGGAAAGGTGAATGTAACGGGTATTACAGTAGGTGATGCACAAATACGTATTACCCTGCTTCGTGGAATTGGCACAGCGCAGACTTTCAGATTCCCGTTAACAGTCATCCCAAGCGCCGAGTGGCTCGCCAAATACCCTTACGCAATTCGTTTCCATGCAAACGAGGGATTATTTGCCAGACAAGTTGATAGAACAGCGACAGAAACCTTATTTGGTCTTAGTGGTGCCCACAAACTTACTTATGAAGAACTAATGAATATTAAGGTCGGCACAAGTATTCACAACGATGTAAGTAGGATATCAAGAACATGGCACCAGCGTATTAGCTGGACATCCCAAGCGGCGCTAGCACTTGCCTATAACGCTACAAGCACAACAAGCGGTGGAGCCGAAGCCGTGTATAACATGAGTATCGGTGCCATTGAAGCGGACACAAGGTTCGCCCGAAACACAGACGCCGATGGAATCATAATATTTGATGTACACGCACTTTGGAGGGATACACGACATCCGGACTTCGGTTTCAGGGGGTCTCCGATTATCCCGCCACCTCCGCCAGTCCTTACACCGCCTCCGCCTCCACCTCTTCCTCCGTATCCTGGAACGGGTTGGGAACTGCCTAACTCTTCTGATGGGGGAAGAACATGGATATTCAATGATGGGTCTGGGACGAAATTTGGTGAAACCTTCGAGGCATTATACGGCGACGGTTCTCCCATCCCATTACCACCGCAGCCAGCACCAGGACAGCCTGGTGATTGGCGAGGACACCATGGGGGAAACGACAGGGACCCATCGTGGTACCAACCGACCGCCTGGGAAATGGTTATGTTTTCACGGTTCCTAACTACCATGGCATATCCAACTTGGGGTGTACCGGTGAGTACTGGCATTGCCGAAGTAGTTATGCGCCGTGTAATGAGTGCCGACTGGCGTGGAGCGAATGCACACCCTCAAAACTCGATTTATGATGTCATTATGGGTCTCCACCCAACATTCGAGCAGGACTATGCACTATTGCGCTTATACCACGGCGATTACAACACACGTGAAATCCTAAAGGCTAGTGCACTTGTAAGCGCAGAAGCCATACGCAACGTGATGGGTGGCGGAACGGCTGCTACCGTGCATCCCACCACCAAGAAAGGCGCATACCACTTTTACATTCGTGTTGGTCGTTATTCGCTTTTACCAACCTTCAATGGGGGTCTCCCACTTAACTCCCCTATTCCTGACCCTATCAACGACCCTATCCCTGACCCATATTGGACTGATGTTGTAAACCTTTTTACAACTACAACTTGGGGGAGCCCTTTTACGGCAGTAGTTTTCTTTAACTCTAACACTACTGGGAATCATTGGCTGCATGACTGGCATAGGGGCACTCCTAACATTGTCGCAGTCGCTAATAGGGACGGTACCGTTACCACACGTGCTGGCAGCGGTGTAATAAGAGTCATGTTTTAGAAAGAACAACAACGCAAGTCCAATACTTTGAAATTCAAAGTTGTGTAAAACAGTTGCATTGTACAACATGTTGTGGTATGTCATAGTATGACCAACATTTTACTATGTGGGCCAAATTCTCCTCTTGGGCTAGTCGCACTCAGTATTAACACCGCAAACAAGCCATATCGCATCTGTGCTACCGTCGATATTAGTGATGATTCAGAAGAAATCCACGTAAAAAATTCAAAAATTCCGAACTATTTCTCGTTCAATAATATCAAGCAGCCGTTTGATGTTATTGTTAATGCCTGCCAAGTGTGTCACCCAGGCGAGACCGAGACCATTTTGAAATTTGCAAAGCAATCCAAAAAACCAGCCTTTTTTGCATATGACACTTACTCGACCGAAGACGACGCCCTTATCAACGAGTATTCCAGATACATACCAATTTACAAAGCAAGGAATATGAGCGTGAGCGTCTTTATGTTTATTCAAGAGTGTTCGGATTTTGCTCAGGTCTGGGATGGTGATATTGAAATCATCGAGACTCACAGCAAATACAATAACCAAATTCCAAGTGCGCTTTCGATACAGGTAGCGGAAGCGATGATTAAAGCACGTGGTTACGGCGAAGTTGTCGTTGGAAGAATGTCCCCAGATGACGCAAGACGACACGGAGATATTTGCATCTCCTCGCTTCGTGGCGGAAGCGTGGCATCAGAGCACGAGGTGCGCTTTTACAACGGTGACTGTGAATACCATACGTGCATGCGGGAGTATGGTCACATCGGTGTTGTTACAGGAGCATTTAGGATAGCCGAGTTCGTGGCTTCAAGAACTGCGCCTGGTATATACACAATAGTAGACTATATAAACGGAAAGCGAAAACTTGCCATGTCAAGAGCCGCCCAAGCACAAGCCCAAGCAAAAACTCAACCAAAAAAACCTTGATACAAATTTATTAAAAGTTATCAGTCCTTTTTTGGCGCTGCCCTACGACACACGACCCACAGAACAAGCACAGTGCAAACTGTGAACAGAATAATAGAAAATACTACGTCGGAAAGATAGTGTGCGCCGACTACAATTCTGGCATACATCATTGCAATTGTATAAAGCGCAGGTATGACAACAAGCGGCAAGCGTGCAAAGATGTTTTTGATTTGAAAGATTATCGGCACAAGCCAAAGCATAAGCAAACTTGCCGCCGATAAAACGTGACCCGACGGAAAGCTGTCGTTGCCGTTGATGCCGTTTGGCCTGAACCACGGGGTAAAGTTGTCTTCCAAATCGAAAAACCGCACCCTCCCCCACAAGTATTTCATCGCAAGCATTATAAGGTACGCAATGTTCGAGACTATGAACGTAAGCCCTAGAATATAGAGGGCTTTTTTGTGAACCTGCTTTGGAATGATAAAGAATAGTCCGAACAGCGCACCTGTAACAACGGCGTTGAATATTGAATTGAACAAGAACGGCATGGAAGTATTCTTAAACCACATCATTGAAAACAAAAATCCGAAAATTATCGCAAACAAAAACGGCGGGACAGACAAAAGGTACTTTTTATGCTTTATAAGCCACACGCACAACGCAACAGGAAATCCAACATTGATAAGGTACGCAGGCCACTCGCCATAATTATGTAATAGTTTACTGAACCACTGGGTTGGGTTGTTAAGTGCCTCGGACAGGCGCAAGTCCACGAATGTCGCCATAACCATTCCTGCAATACAAAGTGAAAGCAACACGCAAATGAAAATTATGATGAACTTTCTGTATCGTGTACATGTTTGGTAAAGTGAAAACGAAAATTCTTTCATGTTACTTAATCGAGCCATCGCCTTGAACAACGCCAAGCACTTTATTATCCATACCGATTATCGCACCGTCGCTCATTCGGATTTTTGCAAATACTTTGCCCGATGGGTCTGCTATTGTGCCATCTGTGTGCAGTGTTGCGATTACTCTTTGACTGCCGTCGATAATCCTTCTGTCGGGCAACATTTTCGACCCAGCAAGTCTTGGTGTTTGCGGTTGCTGTGGCGCCGGCGCAGGTGCAGGTTGTGGTGCAGGTGCAGGCGGTGGCGTCGGTCGAAGCACCTGTGCCATTGGAGCAGGCGCAGGAGTTGGCGCAGGCGCAGGTCTTGGAGCCGAAGTTTGTACAGGTGGTGGTGGTGCTGGTGCTGGCCTTGGCATAGGGGCTGGTGGCGGTGGCGGTGTTGGTTTTGGCGCCGCCGCAGGTGCTGGTGCTGCCTTGTGAATTACTTGTGGTTTGGTGCCACTTGCCTTAGAGGCTTTTTCCGCTTTAAGTGCGGCTTTAATTGCAGCTTTTGAAACGCCGCTTATATCTTTGCCCGCACGTGCACCACTTACGATGTCGGCTTGGTTGAAACTTGCTCGGGCACGTTTGTCGGCGAGGAGGTATTTTTTAATTATGCGCTTTTTGCGTTGTAGGTTAAGGAAATATGCAAGGAACACAAACCCAAGAACCATCACTAAGACGATGGCACCAATGATACCCCAGAACTGAATAGTGAATCCGAATGTGGCGGTATAGTCAAGTTGGTCTCCCCACCTTTCGTACCAAGCGCCCGTTATCGTAATTGTAACTATGTCGCCGACTTGGTTGACGTTTCCGTACTGGTCCTTGATTTGGTTATAAGTAAGTCCGTTGATTTTCCATCCATCAAGTTTGCTTCCGAAACTGCCAAGGAAGTTTGGTGTCGAGATGATTTCGATTTTGTCACCAGTGCGAAGTTGGAGGGTTGCGTTGTCCTCTGTTTTTTCACTTGCCCTGTAATCGTTGTCGGCGTCAAGACCGGTCCAGACTCTTGTTGATTCCGAGTATCCAAATCCCTTGTTCCGCAGGTTTTCGTTTATGTTGATACGCATCGGTCTGAAATGTGCTTCGACCGAGCGTCCGCCAGTCATTGTTGTTTCATAATTCGTGGTTGAAAGAGGCACGTTCATGCCGGTATGTGTGAAATGAACAAACTCATATCCAAAGTTTGCAACAGGGACAAGTGTAATAACTTGGTTGCGTTCAAGGTTAGCAACTGTCAGTGTATTGCGCCCAAGGTCTTTTAATGTGCCAAGCAAGTTTGGTGTGGTCAACGTTGTGCCTTTGTATACATTAACAAAGCCAGCCTCTTGGTCGGCAACAACATCCAAAGCCAAAAGTCGTGTATAGTGCGCCGAGATGGTTATCCTTCGACCCCTGCTTGTATGACAGAACAGGAAATCCTCGTCGACATCAATTCTGTTATGTGTGTTTTGTATTACCCCACTTGTTCCGTTGTTTACGATAATTTCGGAAACTGGCTGGGACTGGGCGCCGCATGTTTGGCATTGATGAGTTATTGTAAACCTGTTATCGAATCTGTATCCTGTAACGCTTTGAGCTTTAAGAGCGGTTATTGTATCCCCTAGGCGAAGTGTGGTTGCACCTGCTTGCCCCGTTTTATCAAGCCAGATACCAAGTCCGAGTTCCGTTGTCGCACCGCCGCTTGACTGGGCGACTGTGCGCAATGTAACGCCAAAAGCACGACGCTCGAACACAGGGCGAATTGTTTTGGTGTCGTCCCTGTTACCCATAATTCTAATTGTTGCTGTTATTTTGTTTCCTTCTTCTGTGTGCCACTCACATTCTCCGTCGTCACAGGTATCAAGCCTGTGTCCGCTTGGTTTGCAAGTTGCGCACAGTTCAAGACCTTCGAATTTTACAAACTCGTAAAGGAAACTTGGGTGCCTTTCATTTGCGAATAAACTCATAGAAATATTGATAGACAACGTGGCACTCTCGGGTGCTTCGTTCAGTCCAAGTCCAAGTGGCATTGATTCGTGTGTAAGTTGGTATGTGATTCCAAACGATTTGTTTTCGGCGTCTTCTGGGAACACATTAAAGTCTTCGTTATAGGTGTCAACATAGAACGTGTATAAAGGAGCGTATTCGGCGATTATGGACACCGCTTCTTCATTAAGCAAGTGCTCGGCAAGCCAACCACTGTTGGTTAAAACATTCATCTCGAAAACTGGTTCGTTTGAAAGTGGCACATAGATACCGCTTGTTGGTGATGTTCTTATCCACAAGTTCCAGCTTATAAATCGGAATACATTTGCGCCGCTCTCGAATCTTGGCAGTGCCATAAGCTCGATGTTTGTGCGGTCATTTATGTCGTTTGCTATTGTAACTTCGAAATATTTGTCGCCACTTATTTTATCCATAAGCAACAGGTCTTCTGGAAGTACATATCCGCCAAGCCCTGGATTACTTGTCACAAGGTCAAGTCCAATATTAACGGCATAAGGTGTGCGCTTGAATTGGACATCGATTATAGAGCCATCCATAAGTGTTGGATTAAACGAGTGCTTTTGATTATCAGCGATGATGATAGGAGCGTTCCCGCTTGCTGTGATACTTTCGATTTCATAGTGTGGGTTCGCTTCGACGTGAAAGTAATATGTTTGACCAATTAAAACTCCACGGTCATAAACAGGCAGAGGCCAGCTTGGTGCATTGGCGGCAGGGTCCGGGTTTGTTGAAACACGCACAGTTCCACCCACGACAGTATTTGTGGTAACCGAAACACGCAAGTGCGTTGTACCGATGTTCTCGGTCATTCTGTCAATTGTAATAAAGTGCACACCGACGCAAAGACTAGGTCTTGTGCAAGCACCACCGTTTGTGCAATCAACATGATTGTCAAGAAACCTAGCGCCATTCTCATGGTCATCTTCCGTTATTTTTGTTGATAGGTGGAATTCATTTGCGCCTGTAAGCATGTCGTAATCCGAACCGTTTGCCATCTTGATAAGCCAGAACGCATTTGGGTCGGGCGCACCACGAAGCCAAGCGTTTGGTTGCCCGATGGTAAAGTATGGAAGACCGCCAGTGTTTTCAAAATCAGGGTGCGGGTTGCCATCTTTGTTCCTTACATGAATCTGTATCGGTGTCCATTGCGCTTCGAACCTAAAAACCATTGTATCCCTGTTGGAAGGGTTAACAGTTGGAAGTGGGAATGGTGAACCAGAATTATACAAAGGACCAGTGCCATTAAGTTGCCAGCCCATGAATGTATGCCAAGGTCTTCGTCCGATGTCTGTGCCAAGTGTACCGCCTGTTGGAAAGGCACTAAACGATGTGACTGAAACGGAAGGGTCCACGTGAATCTGGTATGGGTTAATCTCGGCACGTTTGGTGTCGAATTGGATTATACGTGTTGTTCGGTTGGCTGCGGCAAGTTCTACACTGTTGCCGATTATCATAAAGGCAGGGTCCTGTTCGATTCCCTGGTTTAGTTGCCTTATAAATTCATCAAGTCCAGTTGGTCCAGATGCCGTTGATATATCGTAATAAGGTGCCGAGCCTGTATATGTTCCAGGAGTCGGCGATGTTCCAGGTCGGTTCCAGCCCAAGCCGTTAGCTGTGTACCAGCCATTGGTGTGACCAGTGGCAAGGAGCTCTTGGTTGGCAGGAGTAAGCCTGTTTACAAAAACAGGGAATGGTCCGTTGATACCAAACCTGTCACGGTTGACCCAGTTATTCTCTGCCCGAATTGCTGTTGTGGCTGTTTCCTGGACGGCTAGCAAGCCAACTGCGTTGCCTGTGTTGCCACGCTCGACCATTGAATCGTTGAAGCTGTTTCTTATAATCATCTCTCGGCCTGCAACACGTGTGGTGCCGACAAGTCCGCCATGCCCTCGTACGTGGCCACGGTTATAACTGTACTCTACTGTTGCGGTTCCACCGCACACACAGCCAATTACGCCGCCGATACCGTTTGCCCTGGCGCTTGTAGTGTTGCCTGTAACGTTACCTTCGTTACCACTTCTTATGATAATGGCTTCGGCGTCACTTGCAGTGCTTGGAGAAATTCGACTTACAATGCCGCCTACGTGCCCACTTGCACCAGTGATATGCGCCCAGTTAACACTGTTCTCGACAATTGCTATGCCGTTTGTAAAGATTTCTCCGATAAGACCGGCGACGACACCGCCCCCTCGTACTTCTCCACGAACGGCTGGGGTTCCCACAAATACCCTTTCAAAGCGGGACACTCTGCCCAAGCCTTGGAAAGGAGCACTGTCCCAACCTGCTGGTGGATTATTCCAAACCCTTGATGCGACGACTGCGACATAACTGCCTGTTGTCCGCACAGATGGGTTTTCGAACGTGACGTTTTTAATTGTTCCGAACATGTTGCTGAAAAATGCTGGGTTGGCGACAGTTGCGGCGGGAGTATTAGGGCTGTCGGTTACTCTCCTGCCGATGGTCAAGTCACGAATTGCATAGTTGTTACCATCGAAGACTGCATACGGTGGCAAAATCCTTGGCGTCCATTGACCTGTTAGCGTAATGTTATTCATAAGTATCCAATGCCTGCCACGAGCAGTGATAGTATTGGCGTTAAGAGTATTAGCGGCAAGGTTAGAAGCAAGCGAGCCAAGTCCAACTGTCGCATGCACCAAGTCATCTGCGTTATATATCTTGTACGGGTTTTGCCTTGTTCCATCGCCTGGACCTGCCGGTAATGGTACTCCGTTATACTCGTCGCCTACTCTGACGTGTGCCCACGCATCGACCAGTCCTGGGATAGAAGCCGAAACAGTTGCGGGAGACTGAGTCTGGGTCATTACATGCGGAAGCAGGGCGAAAAGACCTGCGCATATGAATGCGAGGCACAGACTGATTACTAAAAACTTCCTTTTCATCAGTTTAGCCCTCCCTCAAGCCTTTAATCAAGTCGGCATGCCCCATTCTTGCTTTTGCGATTTTCATCTTTTCCCTGGCAAGTGCGTATTCTGCTCGGCGTTTTTTGTTGGCAATAATCAAGAACACAAGCCCGACAATAAGTGCGACGACAACAATACCACCGACAACTGCCGCTATGATAAGCATGGTATTAGGTTGGGTGCCGATAATCGAGTGCAGTTCACCGAAATGCTCGCCAAACCATTGTTCGTTTATCGTGAAGCTTACGGTGTTCCCGCTTATTCTTACCGTCATTCCATACAGTTCAGAGATATCGTATATATCGACCCCGTTAATCGTCCACGAGGACCTTTGCAGTCCGGCACCAGGTTTGAATTGAATAATGACCTCGGTTCCGATACCGACTTCGGTGAGGTTGTTATTAGATATTTCCCCATTAGCTTGGCTGCCTGAGGTGTCTACCAAGACTTGTTCGGGTGTGAAATGCACCCTAATGTCATGTTCTTTCGTTACGTCAAGTTCTATATACGAGCCCTGTGCGTCGGTTTTTATTGGAATTGGGTTCGCCGGATTCAAAAGGTCAGCCACAACAACGCCAGTTCTTGGAAGTTCGTAATAATCCGCTGGTGCAAGCCTTAGTTTAAGCGTGGCACCAACAGGGAATGGTCGCCTGCCGACGATACTTAAACCAGTATCCGCATTGATTACGTCTCCGCTGCTTGCAAGTGCAAGTCGCACGTTGACATTAAAGATTCTTGCAAAGCGGACTTCGATTGTGAATTCGGTGCTTTCTTCAAGGTAGGTTTCAACAAACAAGTCATCAAGTTCAATGGTAAAGACCCATGGAGTTATCACAGGAACGTTGCGCCCCTCTGTGTCAAATTCTTCTTCGACCAAGCCACTCTCGTCTTCATAGATAATATATACTCCGCCAAATTGCCAGTCGTTGCTCCACTCGATTTCTCGTTCAAGTGTAAGGCGTATTATGTCGTTGATACCAAGTCTTTCACCTCGCCACTCTCGCCCTTCGGTGTGCAGTAAATCCAAAATCTCGACCTTTTCAAAAATCGGAAGTGGATGTGTCAGTTCAAACGGTCTTGCCTCGTCAACGATGGCAAGGTTGAACACATAGTCGTCTATTTCAAATGTAATGTCGATGAATGTGGCATCAAGCAGCTCGAACGTGAAACTCATTGTGCGTTGGTCTTGATAGACATCGCCAATAAGGTGCAGGTCTTGGATTCTGCCTGTGTCGTTGACCTTGATGTTTTGAACCCGTGCGTTGTCAAACAGTTCAATGAATATCTCGACCATACTTCCAAATCGGAATCCACGGCTTGGCACGCCGTTGAACATTGTAGCGCTGAATGTATCTTCGGGGTCTGGGTGAGTAATCTCGATTACCACAGTTCCCATCTTTGAAAAATCTTCCGATGTGATGGCAAGGCTTAATTCCACCTGTAAAACAAAGATGGCGACGATTTCGATTTCGTCGGTATCAGGGCACCAGTCAGTACCCCAAAATTGGTCCATAAAACTTTCAAAGTCGGTTTGGCGGATAATGATTTGCCCGTTTGTTTCACTGCGGCGGCGTTCATAGTTCGTAGTTCCGGGAAGTTTTATTTTGTGGTTATTCTCCCACGGGTGGAACAGCCTGTATGCACCACTTGATGAGAGGGTTATATCGCTGAACGTGCTGCCAATGGTTATATGGAAAGCTCGTTGGGTTCCTACGAGGTCGTCCAAGTAATCATCGTCGATTTCATCGTCATCAATGGTTCTTGCGGTGACAGTAACCTTGTACTGCGTACGCTTAAGCACAACACGGATTTCATAGTCTTGGTCAATGTCTTCAAGTTCGTAAAAATAAAAGCCGGTTGTTGTGTCACGTGCAGGTGTGACGGGAAGTGTTCCACCCGACGTGATAATATCAAAGCGTACAAGAGTATAGTGCGTATTCGGTTTTGCACGGACTATGGCACTTTCTCCGTCGACAATTGGGGTCCACGCATCCAAGCTTTGGAAGTCTCGCACTATGTTGCCGTCGTCTATTTGCGATATCCCCCAGTCTGGGCGCCGTACATATGCACCGTTTTCAAAAGCCTCGCCAAAGACGTTCAATTCAAACATTGACTCGCCAGTGTCGATGTATTCATAAAACCCAAGAATCGTCATGGTTCCTGCGTGGGTGTATAGGTTGATAAACTCGTCGTCGATAATATGTCCATTGCTTTCCCAAATATCAAGACGTGCAGAGCGTGTAGGCGAAAACGGGTCACCAAGAGAGCGGCCGTAGTTGAAACGCTCGAACCCTGCTCCTGTTGGGGCAATTCGCCATTCGACAAAGCGCACATAGCCCATATTAAGGCTTGTGCCTTCACGGATTTCTGTTCGCAGTGTAATGTTTTGTCCGATGACGAAAGATGCTTGGGTTGAAGGTGCAAGTACGCCCGTGCTGTCGAATACTGGTCTTGCTGTTGGACCTTCGCCGTCTAAAAGTTGATATGTTTGCTCGGTTGCAAAATCACCACCAGAATTTACAAAGTTTATCGTATATTTTTTGGCACTCCACACTGCATAGTAAACTCTTGTCTGCGATATTGGTGCGGTTATGCTTGCAAGTGCAACTCCGCTTGGTGCTTGGGCGTCCTCGCTCCAACCTTCAAAGTCATAGTGTTCACGTACTGGGTTGCCTGTGATGACAGTTGCCCAATTGGGTTGAGCCTGTGTAAACCTTATCGAAGTAACGGCACCGCCTGTTGTGTTGATAATACCGCCATTGGCATTAAACGTATAAGCATGAACATGAATACCAACAAGAACAGGATACCCGCCGTTCAAACTTGAATTAGAAATCGGTGCAACCGCAGGATTTGCAAATACCGCCGCTGGAAGACCGTTTACGCCGATGTTACTTACCATGCCTGCCGCATTTGCAACAGTCACAGCGTTGCCCTGTTGCCCGGAAGAGAATGTATTTGTAAGAACAAAGTTTCCGCCGTCTGTGCCTGTTGTAACCGTTACACCTGCCCCAGCCGCCGCAATAGCACGCCTGGCAAGACCTGTGTTATAAGTCCTTGTGACGACAACAGTTGCGCCGTTGTTCGTCGAAAAGATTCCGCTTGCGCCCGTTGTTCTTAGGTTGTCTGTTGTTGTAAGTGGATTAGCACCCGTTACAACGTTCCCTCGGTTATAACAGTTTTCAATACGCACGTTTCCGCCCGTTGCCCATGCCAAAATACCCGCTGACTCGGCACGGGTGGTGTCACGGTTTCTTATCCAGCCATAGTTCGAGCTTTCACGAATAACAAGGCTGCCGTTGCCTTCCTTTTTGCCGACCAAACCGCCAGAGCGCCTGCCGTTGACCTGACCAGTTGTTGTATGGTTTGGTGCCGCTCTGTCGCCGTTAAATGAAAGTTCAATAACGGCTTCTTCACCCAAGTTGTTTGCGATTCTTCCAACCAAGCCGCCTGTGGCTTCGATGTCCGCCAAAAATGTCTCGATGTGTCCACGATTGTATGTATTGATTATATGAATGTTGCCACGTGCCTCACCAATAATTCCACCGTTAACGGGTCTTGCGCCGCCGCTTCCAGTTGAAAGAAGGACGTTTGCGCTGTTGCTGCAACGTCTGAATGTTGCGTTGCTTGATATATCAACAAGTCCGCCAATCGCTCCTGTGTCGTTCACGTTCAGGTTTGACATACTTCCAGTGACGTGATGCACGTTGTCCATGATGCCGGAAAACTCTCGTGCTATGTTCCCGTTGCCGTGAAAGTCTATGTTTTTGATAACTGTGTTTGGACCGAGGACTCTGTGGAATAAACTTGTGTGCAGGTTGGTAAATGCTACCTTTGCACCTGGTACGTCACCTTTTTCTCCGTAAAGGACGATATGGTTGGCAAGGTTACGCTCTTGCCCTATTGGAAACGTGCCTATTGGGAAATCATTTGTAATCTTGAAATGTTTGACATTTGCAACGGTTCCAGGTGATGCCATACATGTCCTGGAAGTAAGAAAGTCTGCAAAGTTATTTATTATGTGTGGAGCGCCAGTCCGACACTCTGAACAATCACCGCTTGAAGCATAAACTGTTTTTTCGGAGGTGAAGTTCGGTTGCCATATAAGTCCGATGCCGATGGCTAGTATGAAAACAGACGCTAATACAACGAAGCACAACTGGAAAGCCTTTGTTTTCATTTGTAATCCCCGTATAATATATAGCATTTTTAGTGCTTGTATGTAAAACGATTTGACAAAAGAAACCATGCATGTGATAGTCAATTACATGGAAAAAAAGTCTTGGCTTAATGCGGCAACGAGTGTGACATTGGTGCGTTTTGCACTGATTCCTGTCATCGTGTTTTTCTATCTTTCGGGTACGTTTGACCTTATCGCTGCTGGAAAACTTATAGCAATGATTTTGTTTATTGTGGCGGCGCTTACTGATTTCGTCGACGGGTGGATTGCACGCAAGTTTAACCAAATCACAGACCTTGGGAAACTGCTTGACCCTATCGCAGACAAGACGCTTACATTTGTTGGGTTTTTGCTTATATTCTCGGACGTTAATTTACTTGGTACTGCGGTGCTTTATCCAGTGTGGTTTGCGTTCCTTGTTTTCTTTATTGCAACGTTTCGGGATTACATTACCAATGCCTTGCGACAATTCGCTGCGCTTAAAAATCACGTCATTGCGGCGGATATTTATGCAAAGATTAAAAGCTTTCTTCAATTTATCGGTATCTCGCTTGCTATGTTTTATGCGTTCTATATTGTCGGGCTTGGCAACGGAGGTAATTTTGAAGTTGCGCTTAGATGGGCGACATGGGTGTTCCTTGGCGCCTCGGCAATTTTAAGTATCATGTCGGGAATAAGTTATATTACCCAGTATGCAAAGTTGACTAAGAAAAAGCCTGATCCCAAACCGCAACCGACGAAAGAATAATGTCCGCCTTATGCGGGCTTTTTTCATGAGCCTCGAGAGTCGCCTCGCCAGTTAAAACCAATACGGAAACAAAGCCGTTGTTTTTGGCGAGTACAACATCGGTCATAAGCCTGTCCCCTATCATCGCAACTTGATGAGGCTTGCAGCCGACCATTTTCATCACACCATCGCCCAATGGCTTGTTTGGTTTGCCACAGATGACGAATGGGTCTTTGCCTGTACTTGCCTTTATCAAAGCAAGTTTTGCACCAGCATCAGGCCAATAACCGCCCAGTATCGGATAATTGTTGTCTGGGTGTGTTGCAAGGAACGGAATACCGTTGCGTATGAAGTGGCATGTTTTGTGTAGCTTGTCGAATGTCACCGTGTTATCAAACGAAGAAACAACAAGGTCAGGATTATCTTCAACGACCTTTATGCCGCCCATCGTAAGTTCGCCTTTTAGAATCTCGGTGCCAAGTACGTACACAGTCTTACCAGGATAGTTTGTATTAAGATAATCACGTGTTGCAATGGCGGACGTGTATATGTCGTCCTCGTCGCACGTTATGCCCATGTTGGCAAGTTTCTTGGCTTGGTCCGACCTTGAAAACAAGGTGCTGTTTGTGACGAACAAAACTTTGGCTTGTTTGCGCATACGCTGGACAGCCTCTGGCACGCCAGGGAAAGGTTTGCCGGAAAGGTGAACCGTTCCATCCATATCAAGTAAAAAACATTTGATGTCTTTAAGGCTCTTTTGCATTGTTCAATGTAGCACGCTTGCCACAAAATTGACAATAAATTATTCCAAATACCCCTCTTCACAAGGGGTCAAAAATGTGCTATAATATGAGGAAGAAATTTAATTGGGGGACCTTGCATGGGTCATTTTGACGACAAGTTACTACCAGGCGAGCGGATTCTGCTTCGAGCCCGAAAAACAACAATGATACTCGCCGACACCATAATCTTGACATTGTTCACGGCAGGGTTTTTGGTTTGTGTTTATACGCTTGGTTGGTTTGGAAGTCTTTCCGTTGGTGCTAGGGCTATTTTGGCGTTCTCGCCCCTTATTATTGCTTTGCTTCTTTTGATAAATGATATCATCGGCTTTTTGTATTTAGAGCTTGTAGTAACAAACATGCGAGTACTTGGGAAAAAGGGATTAGCGTCGCTGACGGTTTTGGACGTTCCGATAAACAGGATTCAGGATATCAAGGTGGATATCTCGATATTCGGCGGTGTGTTCGATTACGGAACAATAAGGTTTGTAACCGCAAATGGCGTGTTCGTGTATGAAAAAATCCATAAACCACTTGAAATTCGCCAGATGATAAACAGCATGCTGCACCAAATGTAAAAGAAATTAAGTTGTCTGCATATTACATATTATGATATCATCAACAGTGTAATAGGGGTAATATGGAAGACAAGGTTATTGCTAAGACTATTGATATCGCAAAGGCGATAGAAAAACTTGTTGCAAATGCAAAGCTTGCACTTGCAGAGTTTATGCCAATGACACAAGAGCAAATTAACAAGATTACCCATGCAATGGCGCTTGCGGGACTTGACGCCCACATGCATCTTGCAAAGATGGCGGTCGAGGAAACAAAACGTGGTATTGTCGAAGACAAAGTAATTAAAAACATTTTTTCAACCGAATATATTTGGCACGATATCAAGCGCCTGAAATCCGTCGGCATTGTCGAGACTAATGACTTGGAGGGCTATATCGACATCGCCGAACCCATCGGTATCGTGGCGGGAGTAACGCCAGTTACAAACCCCACATCGACGACAATGTTCAAGTCTTTGATTTGCACAAAGACACGAAACCCAATTATTTTTGCTTTTCATCCGTCGGCGCAAAAGTGCTCGGTGGAAAGTGCACGCATCTTGCGTGACGCAGCGGTCGCCAACGGCGCACCACAACATTGTATCCAGTGGATAGAAAACCCAAGCAAAGAGCTTACCGCCGCCCTCATGAACCATTACGGCGTTTCCCTTATTCTTGCGACTGGCGGTCCTGGGCTTGTCAAAGCGGCGTACAGTTGCGGAAAGCCCGCACTTGGAGTGGGTCCCGGCAACGTGCCGTGTTACATAAACAAAAATGTAAATCTGCCACAAGCCTGCACCGACCTTATGCTTTCAAAAACCTTTGACAACGGAATGATTTGCGCCTCGGAGCAAGGCGTTATCGTCGACGCAGCAATTTCGGACAAGTTCGAAAAGTATATGAAGGAACATAACTGCCACTTCCTGACCGAAGAAGAAACCCAAAAAATAACCCGCCTTGTAATCAAGAAAGAAGGCAAGGAAATATCAGTCAACTCGGCGTGTGTTGGGCAAAGTGCAAGCCAAATTGCCGCCAAAGCGAAAGTCACGGTTCCTGCTGGTACAAAGATACTACTTGCAAAACTTCCCGAGCCATCGCTTAAACATCCGCTTTCCGTTGAAACACTTATGCCGGTGTTGGCTTACTTTGTTGTAAAAGATGCTGACGAGGGCTTTGCGTTTTCAAAGAAGATGTTGGAACTTGGTGGTCTTGGTCATTCCGCCGTTATCCATACCGAGGACCAGAAACTTGCGCTTCGTTTCGGCAAAGAGATGCAGGTTGGGCGTATCATCGTGAACTCCCCTTCCTCGCACGGGGCTATTGGCGGTATCTATAATATGAACAAGCCGTCGCTTACTTTGGGGTGCGGGTCTTATGGGCGCAACTCGACGACTGCCAATGTTTCAAGTGTAAATCTTATCAATAAAAAAAGAATAACCAACAGGAGGACAAATATGCAATGGTTCAAGATTCCGCCACGCATTTATTTTGAGCGTGGCTCGATTCAGTACCTTGAAAAGATGCCAAACATCTCTCGGGCGTTTATTGTGACCGACGAGACGATGCAGAAACTTGGCTATGTTAACAAGTTGCTTTATTACTTGCGCAAGCGTGAGCCTTATGTTCATTGTGAAATCTTTGCGGATGTCGAGCCCGACCCGTCGACGGAAACAATTGAACGTGGTGTCAAGATGATGAGGAACTTCAAGCCCGATGTGATTATCGCACTTGGTGGTGGTTCGCCTATTGATGCGGCAAAGGGCATGTGGTTGTTTTATGAACAGCCCGACACGAACTTTGACGGCCTGCGCATGAAGTTTCTGGATATTCGCAAGCGAGCCTTCCATTTCCCAAAGCTTGGAACAAAGACACAGTTCGTTGCAATTCCGACAACCTCGGGAACGGGAAGCGAAGTCACGGCATTCTCGGTCATCACTGACAAGAAAAAAGGCAACATAAAGTATCCACTTGCGGATTACGAACTTACGCCCGACGTTGCAATTATCGACCCACAGTTTGCGGACACCATGCCAAAGTCCGTCGTTGCGGATACTGGTATCGATGTGTTGACGCACGCTATCGAGGCATACGTCTCGGTCATGGCGTCGGACTACACCAACGGTCTTGCCCTTAAAGCCATCGAGATGGTGTTTGAATACCTCCCACGAAGTTACAAGGACGAAACCGACCAACTTGCAAGGGAAAAAATGCACAACGCCTCGGCGATTGCTGGCATGGCGTTTACCAATGCGTTCCTTGGCATAAACCATTCGCTTGCGCATAAACTGGGTGGCGAGTTCCACATCCCCCACGGCCGAGCCAACGGCATCCTGCTTCCGCATGTTATTGCGTATAACTCGCAAATGCCCGAGAAGTTCCCATCATTCCCAAAATATAACGAGCACGTTGCGGACAAACGCTACGCCGAGATTTCCCGCTATCTAAACCTTGGCGGAAAAACACGAGAGGAACAAATCGACCGCCTTACCAAAGCAATTCGAACCCTTATGAAAAAACTCGGACTACCGACAAGCATCAAGGAATGCGGCATCGACGAACAAGATTTCATTCAAAAAGTTCCAATGCTTGCCGAGCGTGCCTTCGAAGACCAATGCACAACCGCAAACCCACGCTATCCGCTT
>Ga0123356_10002036_pt1 | contig 21821 bp, 17 predicted proteins | sample TergutEmb28metaG_2_FD_92546 | JGI IMG/M metagenome (GOLD analysis project Ga0123356, IMG submission 92546) | Embiratermes neotenicus P3 segment gut microbial communities from Petit-Saut dam, French Guiana - Emb289 P3 | ecosystem: Host-associated > Arthropoda: Insects > Digestive system > Gut ... | reverse complement strand
TTGAAAAAGGCTTGGTTATGTAATCTACCGCCCCCAAATCCAGTCCCTTTACCTCGCTCTCAGGATCTATTTTAGCTGTTAGAAAGATGACGGGAATGTCCCAGGTTTTTTTTGTACTTTTGAGTAGTTTGATGATTGCAAAGCCATCCATCTCCGGCATGGCAATATCGAGCAGTATTAAGTCAGGCGTTACTTTTTCAAGAATCTGAAACAGCTTAGCGCCTGATGGAGCGGTAAAGAAAGTGTATTTGCCCGCAAGGTTGTTTCTTGCGACAGTCAAATTTGTAGTATCATCATCAACCATGATAATGCTTTTGCATCTGTTTTCTGCGGCGCTCACTTATGCCCCCTCCTTTCGATCTGCTTGGCTTTGGCCGTAACGCAATCTTATATCATCTCATGTTCATCATAGGCTAGGGTGTTACACAAATGTCAATAAGACCTTTTCCTTCACAGAAGGAAGTTGTCGACCCATACTGCCTCATTCATTGGCCCGGGATGAACGCCTTTTACGGTTGAGGAAGCGGGTACAAACAAAACCTTTGTGTTACCCAGAGATTTATCTTGACTTCATACCCGTCTTGACATATATTGTTTCTATAAAATATAGTGGAGAAAGGAAGAGCGCATATGGCACGCGGCAATCATTTTTCCATAAATGAATTTGCGGAGTTTTCGCGGACGACCCGTGAAACGTTGCGGCATTATGATCGAATTGGTTTGCTTCGTCCTGAGTCACGGGGGGAAAACAATTATCGTTATTACTCCACCGCGCAGTTGGCTGTTGTGAATGTAATCCGCACATTTCAAGAGTCCGGCATGACGCTGGATGAGATAAAAAGAAACAATGACATTCGGCTCCCTGAGCAAACGGAGGAAGCGTTTTCGCATCAAGTTGAAAAAATCGATGCAATCATAGAAAAATGGATCCAGGCGAGGAAACTTTTGTATACACTCCAAAAAGTTATTCGTTCAGCTATGAATGTAAATGAAGAAGAAATAACCGTACAGTTTATGCCAGCCGAAGCGATCATTCTTGGCGGATTGAATGACTACAGCCGGGGAAGAAATGACTATGACGCGCTGTTCAGCTTTTATCAGTACATGCATGAAAAATTTCCGGATTTGGACATGAATTATCCCGTTTGGGGTGTTTTTTCGCAAGAACGGATCAAGCAGGGCGATTGGGTTTGGCCGGACCGCTACTATTTTTACAATCCAGAGGGATATGACAAAAAGCCTGCCGGGCAATATGTCGTTGGGTACATGCGCGGAGGCTATGGTCATGGCGATGCATTATATAGGCGGATCCTTGATTACATAGATAAGAACGGCTTTGAAATATGCGGGGACGCATACGAAGAATATCCGCTGAATGAGATTTGTATTACGGAAGAAAACAATTACCTGATACGGGTGATGATTATGGTACGCGAGAAAGGGAGTGTCGCACGCTCCGTATAAACAGAATGAATCTCCAAGGGTTGGGTAGCCTAGCCTGATCCAAAGCAGGACACAGCTGTTGCGTGCCCGTAGACTTGTCCAAGAGTGGTATGCTCTGGTAGCTCGAAATTAACTTAAAAACGCCAATCAAGGATAGGGCACGGGCCCTACAATTCGGAAAAGCACTCGTTCCTGTAGAGACGATTACTGGCTTGAACGCTTCAACCCTTGATTCGCGTTAGAAGTTGTACCGCAAAAAGATATCGGTAACATGGTAACGCTTATATCATACTTTATTCTTGCTAAGAGCGTTAAATGTCGCTCTATTTCATTTCGCCTTTATAAAGGATAATTGTATCGCCAAGTATCATACTCATCTCTGGTTATCTCGCCGCATTCCAGATTACCAATACGAGGCGCTGGCCCGATGCCTCTTGCCGAAAATACAGCATTATTACGAGAGTGAAGAAGGCCGAAAGGCCTTGGCTGAATACCGGGCAAAAAAGGCAAAGCAAGCGGATGCTGAAAAGCAAAACAAATCCGAACCCTTCCCCAATTGGGACAAGGTTCGGATTATCTTGGTTGAGTGGTGCCTACTGGACTCGAACCAGTGACCCCATCGATGTGAACGATGTGCTCTACCAACTGAGCCAAGGCACCATTCTTGGAACGATGCCTACTATACCATAGGCCGCTGGGTTTGTCAATTCTGTTGCTTTCAATTTTCTACTCAATTTTCTACTCTAAACGCGCCCATCTCAATCACTTGTTGCAGGAGATCGACCGCCTGTGTGTCCCCGGTTGCCACACCCGGGATGCTGGAGAACAGGATTTCGTGGGCGTCGGAGGTCAAACGCTCGCCCACGGGCTTGTACAGTTTGGTGGCCCCGGCCAGCATCGCCTGAATGGATTCGCCCAGGATGTCGTCGGCATGGGGCTCCCCTACTAGTTTGGACAGTATCTCAACGGTTGTAAGGGCCTGCAGCAGCGATACGGCGGCTTCCCGGCGCTGGGGATCATCCCAGGCGGCCCGGGTGATGTAGAAACCCATGGACATGTTGCCTACTAGCGCAGCGGGATCGGCAGCAGTGGTGTACACGGGGAAGGGAATCACCACGGTGCTGTTCATGGATTCTTCCGGGATGCGGGATAAGAACCAGGAGCCATCGTATTGCATGGCGGCTTCTTTGTCGATAAAGGCTTGGGAGGTCTCCAGCTCGCTGGCATGGAGGGAGTTTTGGCCGAATGTGCGCGCCCCATACAGGCCCCGGAACAGGTCGAGGGCGTCGGCCCAGGAGGCGGGCATGTCTGCCGCGCCTTGGGGGGAGGCCCCTTGATCAGCCGGGCTGCAGGTGGCCAGCATCAGCGCCTCAAACATATGATGGGGATAATCGGTGAGGGATAGGGCGATGGGCGGGATGCCCGACTCCCGGAACTTCATCACTGCGGCGCCTAGCTTTTCCCAACTGGTGGGCAGCTCAAGGCCGTGGGTTTCAAACAGATCGGCATTACAATACAGGGCCTCCCAGTAATAAGTTACGGGTATGGCATATACCTTGCCGTCGGCCTCGGCGGCCAGGGGGTTGATCTGTATGTTGGCATCGGGATAGGCGGCCTTTACCTCGTCCAGGGAAACCACCTTGTCCAATATGGCGGCGGAAGCGTCGTCGGCGATGTAGTAATAGAGCACATCGTAGAGCTCGTTTTGCAGATCCCGGGGCACGATGGTGTTCCATATTTCATCGGGCAGGCCGGAGTAGTCTTCCACGGTGTTGCCGGTGGCTTGCTCCCAGGCCAACAGGGCATCCATGTACACCTGGGCCACCTCTTCGATGGCAAACAGGTTGGAGGTGGTGCGCAGGGTGACTCCGGCCTGTGCTGATAGCGGCGCAGCAAGCAGCAATAGGCATAATGATAGAATAAAAAGCTTTTTCATCAATCTTTTCTCCTTTATTTTTGAATCATAATCCTAAATCGATGGCTCTTTGTAAGAAGCGTCTCGCCAGCGGCGCGGCCACCTGCCCGCCGGAACCGCTGAACTCCACCAGCACCGCAATGGCCAACGGATGATTGGGATCATCCACAAAACCTACAAACCAAGCGTGGGGCTGGATGGTTTTGTCGTCCGCCGCTTCGGCGCTGCCGGTTTTGCCGCCCACGGTAAAACCACGGATGCGCGCCCCGCTGCCGGTGCTGCCGGTGGATACGGCGGCCACCATGTCGGCGCGCAGGGCGGCGGCGGTTTCCGGCGATAGGGCGGTGCGGTAGGGCCTGGGCGCGCCCAACAAACGGCGCTGACCTTGGGGGCCGGTCACCTGCCTCAACAATCGGGGTTCCACCATCACGCCGTTGTTGGCGATGCAGGCGGCGGTCATGGCCATGTGCAGCGGGGTTACCAGCACCCGCCCCTGGCCTAGGCCCGACCAGGCAAGATCGTCGGCGGAGCGTTTGTCGGTGGGGTATATCGAGTTGTACACCACCAGATCACGGAACAAAAAGTTGTCGCCCAAACCAAAGGCGGCGGCTTCTGTGTTCATGCGGTCATACCCCAGCTCCAGCGCCAGCTGGGAATAGGTGACGTTGCAGCTTTTAGCAAAGGCTTCTTGTAGGGTGACGTTGCCGTGTACATTGTTGCCGGCCTCGGTCACCACTGATTTCTCCACCTCCAGGGCGCCGCTGCAGTCGTAGGGGCGGGAGCGGGCGTTGGGCAGGTTGTTGAGCGCGGCGGCCTGAGTTACGATCTTAAAGGTAGAGCCCGGCGGATACAGCCCCTGGGTGGCCCGGTTGAGCAGCGAGCTGCCGCCCTCCTCCCGCTTGGCCACATCGATGCGGTTGGGGTCAAAGTCGGGTTTGGATACCATGGCGTAGATGTCGCCGGTGCGGTAATTCAGGATGACCACTGCTCCTGACCGGCCCGAGGGAAAGTTTCTGGAGATGTAGGTATTGAGTTTGGCGCTGAGGGTTAGGTAGATGTCGTCGCCCCTGCGCTCGCCTCCTTGGAACACCTGGGCTAGCCGCTCGAGAATACTGGTTTTAAAGCCCAGCAAGTATTGGGCATGAAACGTCTCCACTCCGTTTACATTGCCTGCGTTATCGCCAATCACATGGGAGACCGCCCGGCGGGTATTGTTGTCCCGGGCGTAGCGGCGCGTGCCCCCGCTGTCGGTAAAGGCGAGGGGTTCGCCGTCCCGGTCCATCACGGTACCCGGCCGCACCGCCTGCCTTTGTGTGTTAAGCCGGGGATTATATGGGTTGTTAAACCATCGCCCGCCATAAAAGTACACCGAATACGAGAAGTAGGCGAATAGGCCAACAAACAAACACATCACGATGGCGACGATCAGGCGCATGTTGCGCCGCATTGCCTTCACGCTTCCGCCACCTCCCAATCGTCTTCATCGTCGTATTCATCATCGTCATCGTCATAGTCATAGTCATAGTCATAAGTATCTTCAGAAGCCTCTACGATGGCAATATCCTGTTCGGTATCGGCTTCGATGCGGGCGCTCACACCGTGCAAAAAGCCGATAAGGGTTAAGCATGAGACCAGCGAGGTGCCGCCGTAGCTCACAAAGGGCATGGTGATGCCGGTAAGAGGAATCATTTTGATGACGCCGCCAATGATCACAAAGGTTTGGATGCCCAGCAGGGTGGTGCAGCCAAAGGCCAGCAACGCGTAAAAGGAACGCCGTGCCCGCAGTGCGATGGAGAATCCCCGTGCCAGCAGCGCCACATACACCAGCACCACGCACACCCCAAACACCAGGCCAAATTGTTCGCAGATTACGGCGAATATAAAGTCCGTATGGTATGCGGGGATGATACGCGGCAGGCCCAGGCCAAGTCCCAGGCCCCAAAGCCCGCCGGAACCGATAGCCATCAGCGCTTGTATGATTTGGTAGCCGGAGCCCAGCGCCGTGTCCCACGGATTTCTCCAAATGGCCACCCGCACCCTGACGTAGGCAAAGCCCGGTATGTGATAGGCCACCACAGCCGACACCGCGGCCCCCACCAGTCCCAGCAAACTTATCAGCCCGTTGCCGGTGGATACAAAGTACATGGCTAGTGCGGTAAGGTAGTACATCAATGCGGTGCCCAGGTCGCGTTGCAGCAGCAATACGCCTAGGCATGCCGCCACAAACAGCAGGGCGGGCAGCTTGCGCCGTATGCCCCGCCGTTGGGAAAAGAAGTGGGCCAGCACCAGCATCGCCATCAGTTTGACGATTTCTGATGGCTGAAAGTTCCCAAACCAACGCATCGCTATGATGTTTTTTACATCGTTGTTCCACACCCCAACTGCGATGGGCAACAGCAGCAGGCCGATGCTGGCGGGTATCATCAGCCAGCAAAGGGTTTTCCAATTCCGTATCCAGCGCACAAAAAGCACGCCAGCCATCATGGCCCCCAACCCTAGGGCAAAAAGCAGAGCTTGCCGCAGCCCACGTTCCGGCACGATGCTGTACAAAATGATGATGCCTACCCCGCACAAAAAGTTGGTGAGAGCCATCAAAAGCTGATCCATGGGCACAAACTTGGGCAGCAGGATGGTAGAGATCCAACACAGCAGCGGCAGCGCCACCGCCAGCATCAGGGCTTCGGTATTCAGAAAGGGCGGCTTGATGGCAATCAGCAGCAGCGTAATGGCCTCAAACAGCACGATGGCGCTTACAAGCAGCCGGATGGGGCTTTCGTTTTTTGTTGACTTCATGCCCTTTCCCCCTTTGCGGGCTCCGGTTCGGGCTCAAATGCCGTGATCGCCTGCACCCCCGCAAATAGCCGCAGTTGCAGCATTACACCGCCTAGGGTTAGGATGGCGCCATGGTTTAATATGGCCTCGCAGCCCTGGGGCAGCGGATGGCCGTCTACCTGCAGGCGTTCGTCGCGATAGGGGCGCAAGTGCAGGCCATCGGTACGAAACTCAAACATGGCGTGCCGCCGGGACACAGTGGGATGGAGCACGCGCACGTCGCAGCCCGCACCGCAGCCCAGCAGGCCCTCGGTGGGCAGGGGCAGGGAGTCGTCCGGGCTCAGGTGCTTGCTTTGGCCTTCCATTACGTACAGGGTACCGATATAACCGGCGTCGGGCAGGGCGCTCATCACCCATCTGCGCTGGCGGTAATCCTGGCGCAACCAGCGCGTTGCCCGCCATACCACAATCACGCCAAGCAACGCAAACACATACCGTGCGGCCAGCACCAGCAATTCGTAGTATTCCTGAGACAAGCGCCTCTCCCCCTTCCGCCCTATTTCGCACCACGAAGATAATTATACCATATAAATCGGCAAATATAAAATGGAATTAATATAGTTCTTAAGCAAAAAGCGGCAAGACTTAAGGTTGGATGACTTGCAAAAGTCGCAAATATTTCGTACAATTGTCACAACTAGGAGCAAAATAGAAACAAATGAGACGTAAATACGTAAGAAAGGATGCCTTTACAAGATGATGAACATATCTGCGACCACAACTGCCTCTGTGGCCTCTATGAATGTAAAAACCGCGCACAAGGTGCTTCAGCGCGCCCTCCAAGTACTGCTTGCGGTGGTTGCGCTGCTTATCGCTTTCCTGGTTCAATCGGTTCGAGCAAATGTATTGGCTGCGGAAAACGCCCTCCCCACTTCCGAACTAATCCGCCTGGTGAATGAGGAGCGTGGGGAAGCCAACCAACTCAGTACCGGCGGCCTGTACACCCGCGAGGAAGCCCAGCGCCTCTCTCATACCCGGCCCGACGGCCGCAGATGGCTTCCCCCGTTTTTTGAGATGGAGAACACTGCTCTCCGGGCCGATTAATTTATAAACATAATTTATTAAGCATTTCTTATAAATTAATTAATCTCCACCTGTTGATTCTTACCATAGACTTAAGATCCTAATGTATTGACATGCTAACCTATCTATTTTATGATAGTTGCCTGATGCGGGGCGGCTAGGCCGCAAATCATACGTAGCAGATCCTTGATAACCGTACAGCGCACCAGCCTTTTCTTATTTCGAGAAGCTGCATGACTAACCTAGCTATTACAAAAGGAACCTACCTATTAGGATAGATGCCAAGAACACACCCGACGAAACACGACCCTAGAACACCCTTCGCAAATACCACGCCAAAGCACAAACTGACTAGCTATTGAAAGGAAGATATTTCAATGTACATCATTGATTTTGCTTCTGGAAAGCTAGGTCGCATGCTTCAGGTTATTTCCGCCGCCGCCGCTTTGTTGGTTGCTTGCGTAGGTATGCTGCTGCTGCTTACCGCCACCGCCCAAGCGAACGGTTCGTATACCAATGAGGTGATTCGCCTGGTAAACGAAGAGCGCAGCAAAGTAGGCGCTCCCGCACTGCGGCAGCACAAGGATTTGGATTCAGCCGCCGATGTGCGCGCCGAAGAGGCTGCCCGCAAATTCTCCCATACCCGCCCCAACGGCAGCAAGTGGAGAACGGTTTTTGACGAATTTAAGATTCGGTCTTCTTTCCGTGGCGAGAACTTGGCTTACGGCCAGCCATCGCCCAGGGTGGTTGTAAACGATTGGATGGCCAGCCCGGAGCATCGCAAAAACATCCTCAACACTGAATTCGATTACATTGCCGTGGGCCTATACGAAAAAGCAGGCGTACTCTACTGGAGTCAGCTCTTTATACAGTCTTCTGATGATTCTGCGAGCGCCGTGGCGGGCGTTGAAGACAGTGTAAAGGCGCGGGTGTGCGTAGGCAGTTTGGCCCGCGTGGTGGATGTGAATTTGAATGTGCGCGCCTCCGCCAGCAGCAAAGCAAGAATCGTGGCCGTTGCCGAAATGGGCACCGAGTTGATGGTGCTCGAAATCCAGAAGGACTGGGCCTATGTGGAAACGAGCGACGGAATCTTTGGGTGGGTGAGCATGAAGTATATTGCGGCGCACGGTGAGGATTAGCAAACGCCCTACTTGGCGCCCTGGGGATTGTCTTTCCATAGACCCTTGGACTGCAATGATTGCTTGACCTGAGATTGTACCTCAGTGGCAGGCCTTTTCTTTTTATTCTTTTTTGGCGATTTGGACATACAAACACCTCCCTGGCCAAACGGATACTGATTGCAGTTTGGCCGGGGAGGTGTTTGCTTATGTGCTATTCTACAAAAACTGCCGCGTACCAATTTTGTTCCTGATCCGGGGTGAGCAGCGGTTCCAGCGGCAGGCCTAGCTTTTGTGCCGTGGCGAATACGTCGATGCCCACGCTATGGAAGGCCGGGCGCGCTTGTTTGGTGTTGCGGCAGGGTTCGTCCATATGACCTGCGCAGGTTTTGCATAGGGCGCAATCGCTTAGGGAAAAAGCCAGCGGATACCCGGCCAGATAGGCCAAACGCTCCAGCTCATAACTAATTTTTTGCGCGGCGTGTTTGTCGTGGGTATGCACGATGATCCCCCAACTGTAGCGACTGAACATATCGTGGTACTCGGCCATGGTGGGGCTGCCGGGGCGGGAGGGGCAGGTGTGCAGCTTGCCCCAATCCGGGCAGCCGTACATACACTTAAGCAGGGTGCGGGGATCAAACACAATATCGCGCAATGCAAAAGGCACGGCGTCTGCCGCGCCCATCTCCAGCGCCAGATGGACCCATCCCTCGCGTAACGCTTCACTCTCTGTCATACATTCAACCCCTTGAGCGCCCGATGTTCCGGGCCCAATCCACCACACGATGGCCGATCTTTTGGCTCTCCCGCGCCGCTACGTAGGCTTTGAGGGCGCCCATGCGGAAGTTGGTATTCTCCGGATCAAAACGGACGGCCTGGCGGTAACTTTGGTGCGCCCGGTCATATTGGCCTTGTTCGTGCAGCGCGCGGCCGTGCAAGGAGTACCAGGTTGCGTCCCGCTGGGGGCAGCGCTCCAGCGCCCGCTGGGCCGACGCGGCCATACGCCGGGCCAGCAAACGGTTGGCCAGGCGCAATGAATCATCTAGCGTAACGGGGGAGATGCGTACCTGGGGCCTGCAGGCAAACCGCAATGCTTCTTCATAGGCCAGATTGAGTGCGATCATCCGCTCTTGGGCCTGCTGCTTTTGCGCTTCACCTTGTACAATATCGGGATGGCAAAGTTTTACAAGCTTGTGGTATGCATCGCGTACCGCCCGCGTATCCGAGGTGGCCGGTATGCCCAGCGTTAGAAAGGGGTTTTGCATGAACCGCCCTCCTACATCATACATGTGCATGGAATTAGAAAGATTGTAGCATGTGTGCAACGTTTTGACAAGCGAACACTATATCTAGTGTGCGACACATTTTTGTAACAACTTTCGGTCTAAAAAAGGCGAAACGCTTGGTAACGTCTCGCCCGAAAACAGGCCGTATCAAACCGATGCGTTGGGATGTTCCACGCGCTCAATCAGCGCACCCACATTGCGCAGCTTGGTTTCGACGTGTTCGTACCCCCTGTCGATGTGGCCGGGCAAATCTTCTACCACGGTTTCCCCGTGGGCGGCCAGTCCCGCCAATAGCAACGCCGCGCCTGCCCGCAGATCGGTGCACTGCACCCGCGCGCCCTCCAGCGCAGTAGCGCCCTCCACCACGGCCATACGGTCTTCCACGCGAATGTTGGCGCCCATACGCCGCAATTCCCCCGCGTGCATGTACCGGTTTTCAAACACCGTTTCCATAAATACCGAGGTGCCCGGCGTAGTGCAAGCCAGCACCATCATGGGGGCCTGCAGGTCGGTAGGGAAGCCGGGATAGGCCATGGTGCGGATCTCCATGGGTTCGTGCACCCGGCCCCGGATCCTTAGCCCGCCTGGGTAATCCATCACCTCCACGCCGGACTCATGCAGCTTAAACAGCAGCGCCCGCAGGTGGTCGGCCCGTGCGCCGCGCAGCAGCAGGTTCCCGCCGGTGATGGCTGCCGCGCAGGCCATGGTGCCCGCCTCGATGCGATCGGTGATGGGCAGGTAGTGGGTGCCTTGCAGCGCCTCTACGCCATCCACCACGATGGTACTGCTGCCCGCGCCGCTGATATGGGCCCCCATCATCGTAAGGCAATTGGCTAGATCGATGATCTCGGGCTCTTTGGCGGCATTTTCGATGCGGGTGGCGCCCTTGGCAAGGGTGGCGGCCATCATCACGTTTTCGGTAGCGCCTACGCTAGGCGTATCCAAGTACACCACCGCGCCCCGCAGCGTACCGCTGAGCTCCACGGCGCCCTGATGCAGTGTGACCTGAGCTCCCAACGCCGACATACCCTTTAGGTGCAGATCGATGGGTCGCTGGCCGATGGCGCATCCGCCGGGCAACGCCACCCGCGCCCGCCCGGTGCGGGCCAGCAGCGGACCCATCACCAGCACCGAGGCGCGCATGCGGCGCATGGCATCTTCCACCGTGGGGCTCACCAATTCCGCCGCCTCAATGCAAAGCTGATCTTGCTCTTTCCACACCCGGCCGCCGCAGCTTTCCACCACTTGGCACAGCATTTCTACATCACTGAGGGCCGGTGGGCGGTCGATGCGCATGGTTTCGCCGGTGAGCAGCGACGCGGCGATGAGGGGCAGCACGGCATTTTTGGAGGAACCAATCTCTATCTCGCCGATCAATGGTGGACTCGGTTGTACCACAAAGATCGCCAAGGCCTCGCCTCCTTTCTTTTTTCGAATTTTGCTTTGGTGCTCTGGGCATCTTATGTTAATAATCCATCATTACGAACGGGAAGCCAAAAAACGCCATGGCTCCGGCCTCGTCTTTGCGCAGGGCCACCTGGGCACGCTCGCCGGTAAGGCTCACCAGCCCGGCCTCCCGCAATGCCTGGTGGGGCGAATCATCCAACGCCAATAGCGCCCGCTCGGCCACTGCGGCCAAATCATGGTCGTTTATCCGGCCTGTAAGGCAGATGGATACCCGCGCCCCATAACCCAGCAACATGCGCATGCGCCTTTCGATGGCCTGGGCCCGGCTCGCATCCGGCGGGCAGGTTGCCGCCAGCGTCACCCGCTCGAGTTCGCCTACTGGGATCGAAGTAGCTTCGCCCACCGGCCATTCGCGCACCGCTTGCTCCGCAAGGCGCATCACGGCTTGAGCTTGGCTGCGGGGCAGGGTGGCGGAGGCTTCGATATAAAAGGCGTGGGCCTGTACCTGGCAAGCGGTCGCGGCGTCCAGCAGGCGCGTTTGTGCGGGCGCTTCCCAGCGGGCTACGGGCGCCAGGGTGCATCCCAAAAAACAGCCAATAAACACAATTGCCAAGATACGCCATCGCCTCACGAGCTCACCGACCCTTTCCCACCACTCCATTTTGTCCGCCAGCAAAGGGTTTATGCGCGGCTTATCGCCTCGCCCGGCGAGCAAATCCAATGCTTTTGCGGATTCCATGGCAGGGCGCGCCGCCCGATCCGCCGTGCTGCCGCAAAAATCGCCATGATCACTGGCGGGCATTGGCTTTCAAAAAATCTCCATCAATTGATTTACATTGATTTCAAATCGACATTTTGTCCCAACAACGTTCGTGACTTTATTCCCCTGTGTATGTTATAATCATCGATAGCTTCATGCTTTCAAATTTGACACAAATGAAAGATGGTGAACTCATTATGAGGACAAAACGAGGTAACAGCTCAGTATGGTTGGAAGACCTTCCGCAACCATGCTGAGTGTAAAGAATTAAGGTGCGGAAAGGCTCAACCATACCCTCCAATTTTATTTCGAAAAATAAATGCAAAAAGAGGAGAATGGTTGTGAAACACTTAAAAACAGTAGCAGGAAAACACAAGGCTCTTGTGGCCATGTTTATCTTTATGGGGTTGCTTTGGACATTTTTACAGAATTTTGCCCCTCTATACTTTCAAACCGTCGTAGATCATTTCGCGGGCGGTACTTTATCGGTGACAAATATCGCCGTTTACGGTATTGCTTTAATTTCCCTTTACATCATGAGCTACCTAATCAATTATCCGTGGTATAAGCTGTCGCGCAGTATAGAACAAAGCCTAAAACTCACCGCATTGCGCAAAATATCCGCAATTGATTACCAAGCCTACGCAAAGCTCGGTACAGGCTCGCTCATTCAGCGGATAGAAAACGGCTCGTCTGCCGGCAAGCGTATTCTTTTTGATTTTTATTTGCGGCTTGTGGGCGAGTTGTTGCCATCTGTGATTTTTAGCATTGTTTTTGTTTTCTTCATTAATCGAACGGTTATGGCCGTAATGGTACTGGGGTACATTGTTGTTTTCGCTGTGTCCAATCTTTTGTTGAAGGCCTTGTATAAAGCGAAGGAACGTATTCTTGTGAACGAGGAAAAGTTTAACCATTTCCTTGTGCGTGGATTTATGGAAATGGTTACATTCCGAATCAACCGCCGCTTTGCAAGAGAGATACAAAAAACGCAAGAAGCATCAAAAGAAATCGTATCATCAGCAGTAAAGATACGAATGGCACACGAGGCCTTCTTTACAATTTTTGCAATCCTTGTAGGGTTTGTAAAAATCGGAATCATCATGTACGGGTGGGCGACAGGCGCATTGACGATTGGGCAGATTGTGGCGTTGCTTTTGCTTGTGGACAACGCATATCAACCGATTGCCATTTTCAACGTGGATTATGTCGCTTACAAACTGGATAAAATCGCTTTTGCTCGTTACGCAGAATTTCTTGACGGCAAAGAAGATGACCGGCTTTCACAAGGCGAAACCGTTTCGCAGTTAGAGGGGAATATTTTGTTCTCGCAAATTGGATTTTGTTATGGCGAGCGTGAAATATTGAATGACTTCAACCTAAGCATTCAAAACGGCAAAACCATAGCATTTGTAGGTGAGAGCGGTTCGGGAAAATCAACCGCAGTAAAATTACTGGTAGGATTATTGCAACCCGACAAAGGCATTGTTTCTGTGGATCGTTTTGATTTAAGTAAAATCAACCTCAGCGGTTATTACAAGCATATAGCCTATCTTTCACAAGAACCGTCTGTATTCGATGGAACGCTACGGGAGAATCTTGTGTTTGACGAGTTGGTTGACGATGCCGCATTAATGAATGCCATTACAAACGCAGGTTTGGACGGGTTGTTTTCTAAATTTGATAAGGGGCTTGATACGCCATTAGGCGAAAGGGGTATCAGTTTATCAGGTGGGGAACGTCAGCAACTTGCCCTAGCTCGGTTGTGGTTCTCAAATGCTCAAATAATTGTTTTAGATGAAGCGACATCAGCCATTGATAATTTAACGGAAGAATCCGTAATGAAAAATGTTATGGCTTTACTTAAAGGAAAAACGGTTATCGCTGTTGCTCATCGGTTGGATTCAATCAAGTCATTTGATAACATTATCCTATTCCAAGATGGACGGATAGCCGAACAAGGTCAATTTGCAGATTTGATTAAAAAGCGTCAATTGTTCTACGAATTGTACAAACGGTGTTGCTGCCCCGCGAAGGCAAAAACGTAGGGGCGGATTCCATATCCGCCCGCAAATTCAGGGCAGGGCGAAAATGGATTTCGCTCCTACATGATTCGTATGATCACCCTCTCGGCAGCAACCCAATCTTTTTATACACCTTAGCTAGCGTACGCGCGGCCAAACGCGCCGCGCCCTGCGCACCCTCGTCCATCAGTTGCATCAGGCGCTCTTTGTCCTGTATCAGGGCGTCGAATTGGGCTTGGACGGGGGAGAGGGTTGTGATCACGGCCTCGGCGGTGGCTTCTTTGAGTGCGCCGTAGCCTTGGCCCGCCAGAGAATCCACGCATGCTTCTATCGAGCGCCCGGTGAGTACCGCCAGGATGCTTAGCAGGTTGGAAACGCCGGGTTTGTTTTCTTCATCATAACGAATCTCGCCTTCGCTGTCGGTCACTGCGCGTTTGATCTTGCGGCGTATCACATCGGGGCGGTCCAGCAGGCTGATATAGGTCTCCTCCGGATCGGATTTGGACATCTTGCTGGTGGGATCACTCAGGCTCATGATCCGCGCGCCCACCTTGGGGATCCGATGCTCCGGGATCACAAATACGTCGCCGTATACCTTGTTGAAGCGCTCGGCTACATCCCGTGTTAGTTCCAGATGCTGCTTTTGATCTGCCCCTACCGGCACCAAGGCGGCTTGATAGAGCAGTATGTCCGCCGCCTGGAGCACGGGGTAGGTAAACAGGCCTGCGTTGATGTTTTCGTCGTGTTTGGCGGATTTTTCTTTAAACTGCACCATGCGCGATAGCTCGCCCATGTAGGTGTAGCAGCTAAGAATCCAGGCCAGCTCGGCATGGGCCGGTACATGGGACTGCACAAACAGCAGGCTCTTGGTGGGATCCAGGCCCACGGCCAGCAGCAGCGCGTAGGCCTGCATGGTGCTGCGGCGCAGCTCGGCCGGGTCTTGCCGAATGGTGAGGCTGTGCAGATCCACCAGGCAATACAGGCAGCGGTAGTCATCCTCCAGAAGTTTCCAGTTGCGCCATGCGCCGATGTAGTTGCCCAGGTGGGGCACGCCGGTGGGCTGTATGCCGGAGAATATGACGGGTTTTTGTTGTTGTGCTTCCTGCATGTTGGTAACCTCCTTGTGATCGGTGTATGTTCGCGCTTTATAACTGTCGAATTTTGTATTGTCCTGGCTGTGCGGCCTTGCGCAAGGTTAATCGCTGAGATACGGAAAGCGGCCACAGTGTTAACGCACCGCAACCGCATGTAGCTTCGGGCTACAACACGCTAAAGCCCATCCGCTTCTACCTGTATTATACTGCGCTATGGCGGGTGTGTCAACTTCCGCAAAAGCAAATAAATCGAATCATAAAGAAACAAATCAAAACAGTGGATCGTCTTATACACAGTGTGGTATAATAGCCAAGGAATAAACACAAAAAGCAGCAATGAGAAGGAGGACACCCATGCCAACCAGACGTTCGGCCCAACCCGCGACCCGGCGCGGCGGCTCTGTTCCGTCCAGGGGCGCCCCCCTGTTGCTGGTGGCTTTTGCCGCGTTTTTGCTGTTTATGCTTATCGTAGCCCCCAATGCCCCTTTGTCGACCGCGGCCTCCAGCACCGATACCGAAGGCAATGTGCTGCCCTCCGCCCTGCACATCACCGAGGTGATGGCTTCCAATAAAATCACCCTGCCCGACGAAAACGGGAGATTCAACGACTGGATTGAACTAACCAACGAGAGCGATGTTACGATTAGCCTAGAAGGCTATGGGCTCTCCAACCGGGCGGACAAGATTCGTTTTACCTTCCCCCGGGGCGCGGCGCTGAGCCCCGGCGGACGTGTGATTGTATTTGCCAGCAAAACTTCGCAGTCGATGCTCGGCAGGCCGTATCATGCCAATTTCGGCATCTCTTCCGTGGGTTGTACCCTGTACTTGTTCGATGGTTCGGGGCGGATCGTGGAAGAGATCCGTGTGCCTACATTGGGGCCCGACTTGGTGTATGCCAAGACCTTGGGCGGCTGGATCATTTCCGACGCGCCCACGCCGGGCTACGACAATACCCAGGAGGGCCGCGCGGCTTTCCTGAACGACTACCGGCTGCTTCCGGGTACGCTGATGCTCAACGAAGTGGCGCCATCCAACCGTACCTCTTTGATGGATGAAGACGGCGACTACGTCCCGTGGCTTGAACTCTACAATAACAGCCAGCACGCCATCGATCTGTACGGCTACGCGTTGAGCAACAATCCCTCCAATCCGATCAAGTGGCGCTTTCCGGAGGGGGCGGTGATTCAGCCGGGCGAGTACTATGTGGTGTTCTGCTCCCGCAAAAACCGGCCGGGCGGCGGCGGCCTGCGCCCCCATGCCAGCTTCAATCTGCGCTCCGAAAAGGGGGCGGTGCTGCTCACCGACATACGCGGCAGGCTGGTGGACATGACCACCTGGGAGGTGATCCCCACCGATACGTCCTGGGGCCGCCGGGAGAGCGGGGACCGGGACTGGATGATATTGAACCAGTCCACGCCGGGTCTGCCCAACAACCGCGAGGGCGCGCGGGAGATGGATCGCCGTATGCTGGCGGTCAACACTTCCGGCGTGGCCATTACCGAGGTGATGTCTTCCAACGCCACCACGGCGCTGCCCATCGGCGCGCCTGCCAGAAAAGCGCCCGGCAAAACCACCACCAGCGCTTCCGACTGGGTGGAGCTGTTTAACTTTGGGCGGGAGCCGGTGAACCTGCACGGTTACGGGCTTTCGGACAGTGTGTCCCGCCCGCGAAAATGGCAGTTTCCCGATGTGACCATCATGCCCGGCCAATACCTGGTGGTGTATTGTGACGGCAGGGATATGGTGGGCCAGGGGGGCAGCATCCACACCAACTTTAAAATATCCAGTGCCGGAGAGACCATCTTGTTCAGCGATCCCAGTGGCCGCCCTCTGGACAAGCTGACGGTCCCACAGCTTTTCCCGGACATTTCCTTCGGCAGGACGCCGGGCCAAGACGGCCTTTTTTATTATGACACCCCCACCCCCGGCGCTGCTAATTTTGACGGCTTCCTCGGTTTTGCCGACGCCCCTGTTTTTGTGACAACCGGCGGGATGTACCGGCGCTCGATAGAGGTGGAGATAGACGTGCCCGAGGGTACGGTGGTGCGTTATACCCTGGATAGCACCGAACCCAACGAGTCTTCAACCGTGTACAACGGGCCCTTTGAGGTTTCCTCTGTCCAGATTGTGCGGGCGCGCAGCTTTCACAGCGGCCTGCGCCCCTCGCCGGTGGTGACACAGTCCTTTATGATATCGGTGTACCATACGATGCCGGTGATCTCCTTGGTTACCGACCCGTGGAATGTGTGGAACGATGACACCGGCATGCTGGCCGACGGGCCCTATTTAAACCGGGCCGAGTGGGCGACGCCCTGGTTTGCACCCAATAGAAGGCAGTCGCACGAGTTTGCTACTTACGGCAAAAAGCTGCACTACGATGGACATTTGGAGATGTTTGACATCGACGGCAACCAACTGCTGAGCCAGGGCATGAGCTTCCGCGTGATGGGCCAGTTCTCCCTGGACATGCCGCAAAAGTCCTTCTGTATCAATGGCAAAACACGCTACGGCAAGTACTTTGAATATCCCCTGTTTGAAGAACGCCCCTTTACCCAATACAAGGCCTTTGTTCTGCGCAACGGTGGGCAAGACGGCATGTATACCCGTGTGCTGGACGGCCTGCATGCTCGCCTGGGCGCCAGCTTCCCCGGCACCACGGTGATGGGCCAAGCGTGGCGGCCGGTGATTGTGTATCTCAACGGCGCGTACTGGGGCCATTACAACATGCGGGAGCGGGTCAACCGCCACATGGTGGCCCAACACGAGGGATGGAGCGATCCCGACGCCATGGATCTGCTACAGGCTAGCGGCACAAGGAGCACTCATGTCAAGTGGGGGAGCAATGCTGATTGGGTTTCGCTGATGAACTACCTGGAGGCCAACGATCTGCGCGATCCCGCCGCCATGGCCTACGTGGCCGAACGCATTGACATCGACAACATGTTCGACTATTTCATTTTGCGAATGTACATCGGTGATCAAGATCCGGGCAATATCCGCTTCTACAAAAAGCACGGCGAGGGTGAAAAGTGGCGCTGGATTTGGTTTGATATGGATTGGGGCTTTTTTCATTCTCAGAACGGCGGCGTGGCCTTTATGCTTAACCCGCGGGGTATGGGTAGCTTCCGTATCAACAATCTGTACATCCGTAAGATATTGGAGAACCCCGAGATGCAGGACAAATTCCTGCGGCGGATGGGCGAGCTGTTTCAAACCGTGTTTACGCCGGAAAACATCATCCCTTTGTTTGAAGAGATGATTAAGGAAATCCAGCCGGAGATGCAGATGCACCATGAGCGCTGGGCCGATGAGATGCACCCCAAGATAAGCTTTGAAGTGCCCAAGAATCCCATCGGCGCGTACAACTACTGGTTGCAACGGGCCGAGCGCACGTACGACGTTATCAACTGGCGTCCCCATACTTTCTGGGGCATGGTGCAGGATCATTTTGGCCTGAGCGACGCAAAAATGATTGAGTACTTTGGCCCCAGACCGCCGACGACCAGACCGTAATCCCGCATTCTAAACCCATGCATAAGGAGGAACTACCCCTATGAGAAACAGCATCATCGCAGGCGACAGCGGCTTATTGGATTTTTTTGAGCTGCAATTCCAAAGTCTTACCCCACTGAAAGTACTCATCGCGCTGGCGATGGGGCTGGTGGTTGGCCTGATTGTTGCGCTGGTATACCGCAAGGCCTTCCGTGGGGTGCTGTTTAGCCCCAATTTTGCCACCACGCTGGTGATGCTTACGCTGATCACCACCCCGGTGGTAATGGCCATCAAATCCAACATCTCACTCTCCATGGGCATGGTGGGCGCGCTTTCGATTGTGCGCTTCCGCACCGCCGTTAAGGATCCCCTGGACACCGCGTATATGTTCTGGGCGCTTACCATGGGCATCCTGCTGGGCGCGGAGCTTTATATCATCGCCCTGGTGGTGGTGGTGGGCATATCGGTGGCCATGCTGCTGCTTTCCTACTTCCGGCTTAAGGCCCCCAACTCCTACCTGTTGGTGGTTCATTACGACGAGGTGGTGGAGCCCGACATCGAAGCCCTGCTGGCCCGCATCCGCAACCGCCGCCTGCGCTCCAAAACCGTAAGCCGGGGCGGGGCCGAACTCACCGTGGAGATGCAGCTCAACGAACGCTACGATATTGTAAACCGCATGTTGGATATCGAGGGCGTGTATAATGCGACGCTCATCGCCTGCCAGTCCGAGGCAGGGAATTAGGGTATAGTGAATGTAGGGCGCGACGCCCCGGCGCGCCGCCGAATTGCGGCAAAGGCACGTTCATTTGGGCGAATCACGGCGCGCCGAGGGCGTCGCGCCCTACGCTTGTTTCCCGCTATCAACGAAAACGAGAAGGAATAACTATGGAAATAACCCATATCCCATTACGACACGAATTCAAGTACCACATCAACCAGGGCGAGTTGCAATACTTGCGCGGGGTGATTGGCGCGCTGCTTAGGCGTGATGAAAACGGCGACGAGCACAATGAGTACCATATCCGCTCGTTGTATTTTGATACCATTCGTAACGATGCCCTCAACGAAAAAATCGCCGGGTACGACCGGCGCAAAAAATACCGCATGCGCATTTATAAACTATCGGACAGCAACATCCGCCTAGAATGCAAATCCAAGTACAACGACCTGATCTCCAAACAATCCATCAAAATTCCACGGGATTTGGCGGAGCAGCTGATTGCCGGCGACCCAAGCGGCTTGCAGTTTATGCGCCACCCCCTGTTTCACGACATGTACCAGGAGATGCGCCTGAACCTGCTGCGCCCGGTGGTGATCGTGGACTATATCCGCGAGGCCTACATCCACGAGGCCGAGGATGTGCGCATTACCTTTGATAAGCAGTTGCGCACCGGCCTGAACAGTGTGGACATGTTTAACCCCCACATCCCAACGGTTTCGCCTTTTTACGATTGCCCGTGGGAGGTGCTGGAGGTGAAATACAACCGCTTTTTGCCCACCTATATCCAAGCCGCCCTCAGCGGCGCGGGCGCCCTTCGTTCGGCGGTATCGAAGTATGTGTGGTGCAGGCGGTTTGAGGGGTTGGAGTTTTAGTGATATTAAAGAAAATGGCCCTTTTACTTATTCTTTTTCAATTGTTTTTGCAACCCCCCATTGCTCTTTTATTGCTCCCAGAAAAAAGCGTGAATCCATCTTTTTCGTTTCCAAGAAATATGGATCAAGGAACGATCTATCGGCTGGCTGATCACACCAGATTCGGGTGGGATAGGCTGGAGGTGCATTTTGGGAGTTCTAGTGAGCTTGCGGCAATACATAATGCAATAAAGGAAATAAATCCGGATTTCTCCATCCTTGGGAAGGCAGAGATGGTGCTCGTTTTCTACAAAGATGGAGCAATCGTTTATGCTATGAAAGATAGAAGCCAAACAATCAGGAATCCTCAAGCAGAAGCCATGCCATGGGGACTTGAGTTTACAAGGGAAGAAGCGGTTTTTATTGTTGGGAATAGAGAGCTATGGGGGTATGTATTGATCCCCTGCAATCTTTTACAAGACCCCGATGCCTTTTTGTCAACTGTGAAAAAAAGAGTGAATCCGTCTTTTTCGTTTCCACGAAATATGGAGCCTGGAACGATCTATCGGCTGGCCGATCACACCAATTTTGAATGGGATAAGCTGGGAGTGTATTTGGGGTTTTCTGACAAGCTTGTGGAAGCATATTACACAATTAGGGAAGATAATCCGGGTTTCTCCATTTTTCGAGATATACCGATGGTGCTCGTTTTCTATAAAGACGGGGCAATCGTATATGCCATGGTAGATGGAGAGCGTAAAATTTGGGACCCTCAAGCAGAATCCGTACCATGGGAACTAGAATTTACAAGAGAAGAGGCGGTTTTTACTGCTAGGGAAGTACGTGGACCAGAGCGCTATTATTTGATTCCTTATAGTCCATAATACTTATTCACTCTCCAGATTAATCCTCTGGCCGATCCAAAGGGCCAGCGCGCACAGCGCCGACGCCAGTATAAAGGGCAGTATGCGGTTGATGCCGGACAGCAAGCCGCCCACCGCGCCCAGGGGCGAGGTGATCAGCAGCATAATCGCAAAAAACAGCCCCAGCATTTGCGCCCGGCGGTGGGGGTCCATACACAACATCTGCAACGATGCGGTGAGGGGATTGAGCAGCGAGAACGAAAACGCTTCCATCGCCAGGGTGACCCATAGCAGCCAGAGCGCGCCGGGGGGCGCGGAGATCAGCAGCAGCTTGGCGGCGATTTGCATGGCAAAACACAATGCCAGTGGGCGCTTGAGGCGCTCCATGGACATGCGTGGTGAGATGACCAAAAAACATACCAGCATAATGACCGACCTGGCCGCCGAGAAAAACGCCAGGCTGGCTTCGGGTATACCCATGCGCTCCACCACCAGCAGGGGCCAGAAGGTGTCGGTAAGGGTGTTGCTGCCAGAAAAGCAGGCCAGCAGGCCGATGGTCCACATCACTTTGGGCGAGCGGATCATACGCAGCAGCATCTCTTTATTTTCTTTGAGCAGCGACCAAGGGGAACGCCCCCGGGTTTCTTCCATGCGCCGGTGGCCGTTGCGGGTTTCGCGGCTGAACCAGTACGTTAGGATGAATTTGGCGGTCATGCTCACAAAGGCGAACACATAGATGCCACGCACCGTGGGGATCAGCCCATAACGCTGCACCAACGGATGGGAGAGTAACACGGCAAAGGCCGACAGATTGGCGGCGATATTGATCAGCGCAAACAGCTTGACCAGCACGCCGTCGTCTTCGTCTTCCACCAGCAGCAGTTGCCAGGAGTTGGCGGTGATGCGCATGGCCCCGTTAAACACCGCCGCCCCCACAAACCACCATACGTTTTGGGCCAGCGCCCATAACAACGCAGGGATGCTCCACGACACCA
>Ga0123356_10002035_pt1 | contig 21826 bp, 18 predicted proteins | sample TergutEmb28metaG_2_FD_92546 | JGI IMG/M metagenome (GOLD analysis project Ga0123356, IMG submission 92546) | Embiratermes neotenicus P3 segment gut microbial communities from Petit-Saut dam, French Guiana - Emb289 P3 | ecosystem: Host-associated > Arthropoda: Insects > Digestive system > Gut ... | reverse complement strand
TGATAAAGGAACTATTACACTAACTGATTTTGGGTATGAATTTAAGGATAAATTAGGTAATGATGAAAAACTTCTTAAACTCCTTTTAGATAATGATAATGATAATGGTAATAATAGTAATAATAATGGTATGAATAATGATTTTCCAGTAATAATCTCAAATCTTGATGAAGATTTAGCTATTGGGCTTCAACAATTAAATGAAAGAAAAAATCTCATTGAAATTGATAAAAAAACAACTCATAGTTTTAAAGTCCTTGAAAAAGGAATAAAAATCCTTAAAAAAGGTTTCACTATTCAAAAAGAAATGACTCAGCTTACATCAGAGCAACTTAAAACTGGGGAGTGGAAAAACTTAAAATATCGTCCATATGATATTGATACTGAATACCCAGAGATTTTCTCTGGAAAGGGACATCCTCTTAGAATGATTATTGAGGAAATTAGGGAGATATTTTTAAATCTAGGATTTTCTGAAAGTTGTGGGTCTATTTTAGAGTCTGCTTTTTGGAATTTTGATTCTCTTTTCCAACCACAAGACCATGCAGCTCGTGAAATGCAAGATACATTCTATGTTAAAAATCCTCCAGCTTGTGATCTTCCAAATGAGAATTTAGTTAACTCTGTAGCTAAAACTCATGAAACTGGTGGAAATACACACTCTGAAGGTTGGAACTATAAATGGAACAAAGATATTGCGAAACAATCAGTTCTTCGAACTCATACTACTGGATTATCTACAAGATGTTTAGAGGAAAATGAACCTCCAATAAAGATGTTTTCAGTCGGAAGAGTATTTAGAAGAGAAACCATAACTTATAAACACCTTCCAGAATTTCATCAAGTAGAAGGTATTGTTGCAGCTCCAGATATTAGCTATCAAAACCTTCTTGGAACTTTAAAAGAATTTTATAAGAAGCTTGGTTTTGAAGTTAGGTTTAGGCCAGCTTATTTCCCATACACTTATCTTTCAACTGAATGTGAAGTGTATCTTGAGCAAAAAGGGAGTTGGATAGAACTTGGGGGTTCTGGAATGCTTAGACCAGAAGTTTTAGAGCCTTTAGGAATAGAGGTTCCGGTTCTTGCATTTGGTCTTGGAATCGAACGGTTAGCTATGATTCGTTATGATATCAGTGATATTAGAATGCTTTATAAAAGTGATATCAAATGGCTAAGAGAACTTCCAATTGAAAATGGTATAAAATTAGATTAAAATATATTGTTCAATTAATATTTTGATTCAATTATATTTTAATTTATTTATATAATATAAATTTTTAATTTAAAAAGTTTAAATTTTTAAGCTTAATTATATATATTATATTGTATTAAATTTGTTAAATAGTAAATAATGAGTATTTATGTTAATCAATTAGTAAATAATACTCTCCATCTGTTTTACTAATTGGTTTTATTATTCTTTTATTTTCAAGAGATAATATTATATGATACATTCTAAAGTTACTTAGTTTTAACTCTCCGTACAGGAAGTTTCCTTCAAGAATATATTTTGGAACAGATTTATTTTCATCTACTAAATTTTTTATAATTTCAAGAGCTTTTTGTTCTTTAACATCTAGATCTGCCATTATAACTTCTTGTCTTGAATCAACAGCATTGATATCTTTTTCAAAATCAGCTAATTTTATTTTTTTATCAAGGTATGTTATGAGATTTTTGCTAGCTAATTCTTCTAAAATCTCTTTTAATTCATGTTCATAGATTCCAAGTTCCATCTTAATTATATTTTCAGGTATGCCATCCTCATATTCTAAATTGAATATTTTGATTTGATTAAATACAATTTCTTCTTTTTTAGTAATTGTTATCATGGGATTTCCTAGATATTCAGTGTTTTATTTTGCTGTTATTCATTTTTTTATTATTTATTTTATTATTCTTTATTTTGCTATTATTTATTTTTTTATTATTTATTTTATTATTCTTTATTTTACTATTATTTATTCTAGCACTGTTTGATCATTACTTTTTATTTATTATTAAATATTATTCTCTCTAACTGCATATTATTCTTTCTTTGGAACAAGGAAGCTGGCAGCCACTAATCTACAGATGTCAGTTTTAGTAATAACGCCTACGGGTTTTTTCCCGTCTAAAGCTAAAAGGCCAGAAACATCAGCTCTTAACATTAAGTTAGCTGCATTTTTTATTTCTTCTTGAGCATTAATTGTTACAAGGTTGGTTGTCATAATGTCGGCTATTGTTTCCTTATTATTTTCTTTATCAAGATCACTTAGTTGATTTAGAACACCAATTAAATCACTGTATGAAATTACTCCACTGGGATTTCTTTCTTTATCTAAGACGAAAAGTCTTCTCACGCCGTTTTTATACATTTTTTCAAATGCTTCTATTGGAGTGGTGTTTTCAGATATGGATATAACATCCTGATTCATAACATCTTTAATTTTCATTTTTCCACCTTTATTATTATATTATTTAATCCTAATAATATATTTAATTTTTTATTTTTATTTTTTTAGAAAAAATAGTCTATTTACTTTTATTTAGTAATTATGTATAAATTGTATAAATAACATTTTAGTAAATTTTAGTAAAACATATAGAATAAAAATGAAAAGATAATATTTAAATAGTATAAAGTACTACTATGATATAAGTTTATTAAATAATAATATTATATTTTATAAATATCTTTTAGATATAAAGTTAATACAAAAAGTATATAATAATCATATAACATATATTATTTTATTAATTTATATTTCTGAATTTGATGAAAATAATTAGGAAGGTTTTAAATGATGAGAATTAGTATGTCTTTACCAAAAAAACTACTCGCTGACTTTGATGAAGTTTTAAAAGACAGGGGGTATCAATCTCGTTCAAAAGGTATTAGGGACGCTTTAAAAGATTATATAGTTCGTTACCAATGGATGAATGAGATGGAAGGTCAAAGAATCGGTGTCATATCCGTAATATACGACCATTATTACACTGGTGTTATGGAAAATTTAGCTGAGATTCAGCATGATTATAGGGATGAGATTAATGCTAGTATGCATATACACATGACTTCTAAATATTGTATGGAAGTTATTGTTGTAAATGGTGATGTTAACAGTATAAGAGAATTAACTGAAAAAATGATGAGACTTAAAGGTGTCGATCATGTAAAACTCACCAGTACAGCAAATGGTGAAGCTTTTGACCCAGATTAAGTAATATTCATTTATTAAAACATTCAAACTTAAGTTAATATTTGTAGTTTTGTTAATTTGGGTTTGTTTTTTCTACTTTTTATTAGTTTTTATTTTATTCTTATCTTATTGTTTATATCTATTTATCATTAATATCTTATTTAATTAGTGATATATTTATTATTATAATCATTATTATCATAATTATCTGTATTACTTTATTTTTAAAGTTTTGATATTTTTTGTGATTATATGAAATTTTATACAACTCCTTATCATTCTAATTTAATTAAAGATAAAGATCGTTTATCTGTTTTTTTTGAAGGAATTGATGAATTTTTCTATGATAATATGGATGATTTTAATAATTACAATAATCATAATAATAATTACAATAATCATAATAATAATTACAATAATCATAATAATAATAATAATAATTACAATTATAACAATAATCTTAATAATAATCTTAATATTCATAATGGTTTTGATCTTAATTTTAAACATGAAAAATTAGGGATTGCCTTGGATATTGGCTGTGGCTCTGGAGTTCTATCTTATTTTGCTTCTAAATATTTTGATCATGTAATAGCTATTGATATTGATTCTAAAATTATTGATTGTGCAAAAAGATCTTTTGATGAAGCTAAAATTGAAAATGTTACTTTTATTAATGAAGATGCTTCTTTATATCAGTTTGATGAATTTGATGAATATAATGAGTTTAATGAGTCTGATGAGTTTGCTGATTTAATCATATGTGAAATGATGGATACTGCTCTAATAGATGAAGAAGAAGTTCCAGTTCTTAAAAATGTTAGAAAATATCTGAAAAAAGATGGAAAAATTATTCCTCAAGGCATAATTAATATAGCAGAACCTGTTTATATGGAAAAAGATTATATTCATTATGAAGATGAAGATTTTCATGGCAAAAAGCCAAAATATAAAATTTTAGGAAAACCTATTAAATTTGTAGAATTTGACTTTTTAGAGGATTTTGGAGCTGATTTTGAAACTATAATTGATTTTACTTTTAATGATATTATCAATAGTAATAATAATAGTACTAATGATAACAAGAGTATCAATAATGGCAATGATAATAATGACAACATCAATAAGCTCAACGATTTTAATGGTATTAAAATAACTACTTTTACAAAAATTAATGAAAATATTATTTGCGGTCCAACTCCTATGCTTAACCCACCACTTTTTATTCCCGTAGATACTCAAAATAGGATTAAAAATAAGAAATGTTCTGTTAAATTAGAATATTCAATGGGTAAAGGAGTGGAAAATATTAAAACTAGTATTATTCATAAAAATATTGGTTAATTTGATATTTATTAATATTTAAATATTATAAAATTAATATTATTATCATTGTAGAGTATGTATTGGTGATTTTATTTCATTAAAAACTGAACTTGATGATTTTATAAAAGATTATAAAAAGTTAATTATAATAGGAATTGGAAATGAACTTCGTGGTGATGATGCTTTAGGTCCTCTATTAATAAAAAATCTTGAAAATGAGGGGAATATAAATTACAATAATGATATAATCCTTATTAATGGTGGATCTGCACCTGAAAATTTCACAGGATTAATAAAAAAAGAAAATCCTAGTCATATATTAATGATCGATGCAGCTTTAATGGATAGTGAGCCAGGAACTATTAAATCTTTAAAAAAAGATGAGATAGCTAATATTAATACTTCAACTCATTCAATGTCTTTATCCTTTTTAATTAAATATCTTGAAAATGATATTGATTTTAAGTTTTTATTCATTGGAATTGAACCTTTAGCTATGAATTTAGGGGAAAATTTATCTGAAAAAGTTTTAAATAGTGTAAATTCTCTTGAAAATACTATTGTTGCATTATTCTAATGTTTATAAAAATTTAATTGTGTTATTTTATATTATTTTACATGTTTTTATATAGTTATATTAATTAGAATATTATTATTTGAGATACTATAGTGATATTATGAAAATTTTGTTTATTGGAGCTAGATTATTTGATGATGTAGACTTTTATTTAAAAGAAAAGAAAATTGAAAGCATTGTCACTGAATCAAACGAGAATTCTATTAATTTAAATCTTCCTGATTATAAATATATTGTTCCAAGAGGGATGGATGAACCTTTAAACATTGCTAGAGAAGAATCTGTAGATGGAATTATATCACTTATTGGTATTGATGATCCTTTGATGGAAGTAGCTATAGCTAAAGAAAAATCAGAAAAAAACTTAAATATTCCGTTTATTGCTTCTAATACTAATGTAATTTCTATTAGTTCTGATAAAATAAAAACAAAAGAGTTTTTCATAGAAAATAATATTGAAACTCCTAATTATAACATAATTTCTTCTGATTTTTCTTTTGATGATATTCATTATCCTGTTGTTTTAAAACAAAGAAGGGGCCAAGGTGGAAGAGATATAATTGTAGCAAAAAATTTTAATGAAGCTAATGAATACTTTTTAAAATTTGGTGAAATTCTTTGTGAAGAATTTATTGAAGGAAGTGAAATTTCTATTGAGGTACTAGGATTTAATGGTGGATATATGCCTTTAGTTCCTGTTTACAAAGGTGAAACAACTTTTGAAGGAATTCATCCTCTTAATAAAGTTAGATCTGCCCCAGCAGATATTAAAGGTTTAGATAATGAAGATCTTAGAAATATTGCTTTAAAAATAGCGAAATCTTTAAAAGCAGAAGGAATAATAGATATTGATTTCATATTCTCAAAAAAAGATAACAAATTATATGCTTTAGAAATCAACACTCGTCCTAGTGGAACTAGATATTTAACTGCAGCTACTTCTGGAATTCACCCATTAACAAAGTTAATTGACATGATATCTGGTGAATTTGATGTTAACTCTCTCAAAAATGAGATAAAAGATTATTTTGCATTAGAGATTCCTATAAGAAATTATTCTGGGCCTAAAAGTGAAGAACCTCAAAAGAAGTTTACAAAGAATTCTTGGATTGTTCATGGTCCTTCTAATTATAAACGTCTCACGATTAGTGGGGAATCTAAGGAAAAAACATTGGAATTAGCTAAATATCTTCTTGTAGATAAATTTGATGATTTTGATTTAGAAGAATTGTAGTTTTTGTTTGTTTTTATTTTTATATTTCTATTTTTTAGTATTTTTTCAGTATAAATTGTTTATCTTATTATAAAATTATATAAAATATAAAGATAATAATCTTTTAACGATTAATGGTTGTTTTCAAATTTACAGGAAAACTACTTATATAAACGACCCAAAACATTCATTGGAATAATTTTACAAAGTTTAGAGGTCAGTTTACCAAATTTCCTGTAAAATAAGTTAAATAAAAAATATTGTTTTATTTGTTTGGAATTTTTGGGTCTACGGTGCCAGATATTTTTAAAAGAATAGAATTGATTATATATATTCAAATAACCATTATATAATTCTTTTTTGCTGATATTAATTGGATCAAAAACCACATGTGAAGTATTATAATGTGCTAAATTGCAATCAATGATTCTTCCATCTTTTTTCATTCTTTCATATAGTTTAGTGCCAGGATATGGTGTAAGAATATGTGCAGTTAAGGTCATGATTCTATTTTTAATGAGCCAATTTAATGTATTTTTGAATGTTTTTGGGCCATCACCATCTAATCCAAAAACCATACTTGCATTAACCATAATTCCGCGCTTATTAAGTTCATCCACAAGACGACCATATTGTTCGCAGTGATTGTCTTTGTGTACTCCATGGAGTGCAATATTACTCATTGATTCAAATCCAATAAATAAGCTTTGGCATCCTGTTTCCACCATAAAATCAAGTAAATCCAAATGATCAAGAATTTTAGTTGTAACTGCTGCTCTCCATTTTAAATTCATCTTTTTGAGTTCCATAAGCAATGAATGAGTATATTCTGGATCACCAATAAAATTATCATCTACAAAATAAACATGTTGAGTATTTAGAGTATCAATATCTCTGATAACCTCAGACACAGGTCGTTTGATGTAAAAACGATTTTCACAGCTATTGTAACAAAAGTCGCATCGGTTTGGGCAACCTCGGCTGGTCATGACTATATTTGTGAAGAGATATTTTTTTGGATTAATTTGACTATATTTAGGTGAAACAATTTCTTCTCCACTGAATCCATCTGCATCATGATAAATTTTTTGCAGGTTGTTTTCAGCATTATCTAAGAGCATTTTTGCCCATACTCGTTCTGCAGGTCCTACACATATTGCATCAAAATATTGGACACATTCGTCAGGACTGCAAGTAATATGAATGCCACCTGCAACAACTGAAATTCCACGTTTTCTGAATTTTTCAGCTATTGCACAGGCTTTTGGGAAAACATCAACTGTAACTGTAATTCCCACCAAATCAGCAGGATAATCATAAGGGATTTTTTCGATGTTCTCATTGATGATCAGTGTTTCATGTTCTGGAGGAGTGAGGTTGAGTAATGTAAATAGTCCTAAGGATGGAGACATTTGCGTTTTTAAGTCTGTATCCATTGGTCGTTTGTCCATTTTAGGTTGTATAAGAAGAATTTTCATAGTTACTCTCTTCCACATAAAAATAAATATATGAAAAATTTTGAATAAGAAGTTGGGTCTTAGATTTTTTGTATTTTTTTAAGAGTTTTCTTATTTTATCTGTGTATTCTATTATACAATTGATGCTTAATATAATATATAATTAATTGTGGTTAAATTTTCATATATTAATGAATAATAGATTTAGTTCTTAGATTTTTTGTATTAATTGTAGCTGAAATTGATATTCAGACTAATTTAATTTGATTTGGTCGGATATTTTTCAAGAAAAATTTAGAGAAAAAATATTTATAAATAGAGTTATTCAAGTTTTAAAGGTTTTTACAGGCTTAAAGTAACATTATCTTTAGATTGCAGAACTATGCAACCATTAGCAATATTATAGTATGAAAAAAAAGTCTTAATGATATTAGAATACAAGGGTCAACTGAAATGTAGAAAATTTAACACTATATGCAATAATTTTTAATTTTTATTGAAAAACTTAATTAATATCTTGGAAAATTTGAGAAATATCTTTAATTTAATAGCTAAGTTTAAATATGGCTATGATTAAAGTATTAATGAATATTAATTATATAAGTTTTAGTATTTTCTAATAATATTGATGTGATAGAATGAACTATATTGATGTATTGGTACTATTTATAATAACTTTTACAACTTCAGTAGCTTTCACATACTTTATAAGAAAGATATTGATTGGAGCAAACATTTCAGATAATCCTATTGTTTCAGAACACCGACATAAAACAGGAACTCCTACTATGGGGGGAATAGCTTTCTTATTTTCCGTATTATTTATTGCATCAATATATTTTAAAAATCAATATATTCTAATTACATCATTTATCATGCTTACAGCAGGTATTGCGGGACTTCTTGATGATTTAATTGGATTCAAGGTCAAAGAATATCAAAAATTAATAAAAAACATAACTGATGGTCCTTTAACAATTGGTCAGCTTACTTTAGCTCCTGGTGAAGAAGCAAGGGCTGCTACTCCTCAAGCAAAAGAGGTAGTTGATGATCTTTTGATGGAAGAAAAGTTAGAACTTTTAGCTGAACTTCCAATAAAGAATGAAATGAGTGAAATGGAAAAGATAATTGGTCAAATAGTTATTGGAATGTTTTTAGTAGTTACAGGAACTATTACAACTCTTGGAGGGGTTTCTTTAGGTCCTTTCATCATGTTAGGTGGTGGGGTTATAGGTTTATTTGCTATTCCTGTAATAATCATGGGTATTATTGGGGCTATAAATGCTATTAATTTAATCGATGGTATGGATGGATTAGCTAGTGGGATCATAGCTATTGCTTCTATCGCTTGTGCCATATTTGGATTTATTAATGGAAATATGGGTGCTGTTTCAAGTTTCGTTGTTTTGGCTGCAATTAGTCTAGGATTTTTAGTATTTAATCGTTATCCTGCTTCTATCTTTATGGGAGATATTGGGTCCTTTGCTTTAGGTGCAGGTTTTGCAACCGCAGTACTTGTAACTAATATTCCTTACTTTGGGGTCTTGTCTTTAGCTGTTCCTATTTTGTCTGTTATTGTTAGTTTAGTTCATAGGGCAAATATAATTCATCTTCCTGTTGAACCATTACATCATACTTTAAATTATAATGGACTTTCTGAAAAAAAGATAGTTCTTAGTTACTGGTTTTTAACGGCGATTATTTGTGTGATTGGTTTACTAGTTGATTATTATATATTTTTTTGAGCTGAATTGATTCTATAATTTTATAAAAAGAATTTATTAAATTTTTCAAGCAATTACTTTTTGCTCAGCTTAGTTCAAGTTTCAATCTTTATATGAAAAAATTTGAAAATATATGAATTAGAATAAGAAAAATTTGCAAAGCTAAAAACAATTAGCTTTATATAGTTGGTTGTGCCTATATAATATTCTTTGAGGTGTTTGTAAATATGTTACAATGCTATTTAAGTTTATTTACTTATAAAATATATTAATATAAATATTATAAACTTATAAAATTAATAATATTAAATTTATTTATAATATTAAATTTATAATTTAGTGAATAACATTTTATTCATTATATTATTCTTATTTCGAGGTAAATTTTAAATGATAGATAATGAAATTACTATTGATTCTTTAGCTAAAGCTATTTCAGGAAAAATTATCGGAGCTGACAAATTTAGGTCTCCTAATGGATTTACTGGAATATTTAATATATTGAAAGATTCTACTGAAGGAGATATAGTAATAAGGCATTGGATTGATGAGAAGGGTATAAAAATTGCTTCTACAAAGAATGTAGCTTGTGTGATAACTGAAGATCCTCGTGGTAATTCTACTGAAATGGCTACTGATTTGAAGATCCCTTTAATTGTTGTTGAAAGGATTGAAGAAGCTAATGCTGTTGCTTTAAATTGGACTATAAAAAATTTTGCTCCAAAGTCTAAACGTGTTGTTATTAGTGGTACCAATGGCAAATCAACAACATCGCACATGGTTCATCATATTTTAAAATCCACTGGAGCTAACACATTAACAAACACTGATTCAAAATCTGAATTCAATACTTTGATTGATCCTATGGTTCCTAAATTAATTTCAGAACATGTTTTTGATCATAAAGAAGAATTAAAATATCTTGTAATCGAAGTATCGGAAGTTCAGGGTTGGTTGGGTAAATTAATGAATGATCATGCTTTTTTAATGGCAATGGCGGTTAATCCTGATATTTCTGTTGTAACTAATGTAGCTATGGATCATATCGGTTTAGTTAATTCTATTGAAGAAGTTTTCCAAGAAACTTCTGGACTAGTTAAAGCTTTAAGAAGAGGATATCTTGTTTTAAATAATGATGATGAAAAAGTAGTGAAGATGGCTGATTTTGCAAATAGGGATGTAAATACTTTCTATTTTTCTATGAATAATTGTATTGATGCAAAAAAATCAAATGATAATATTAATGAATTCAATTGTTTAAATTATGATAGAAAAACTGAATCTATTGTCTATAAATCTAATTCTATTTTAACTATTGATGAATTGCCTTTTAGTAGTGATCATTTTATTCAGAATACTTTAGCAGCAATTTCTGTATGTATGTCTTTTGGAATTGAAATTGATGATATAATAGCTGGTGTGAAGTCTTATAAATCTTTGAAGAGAAGATTTAAAAAAATAAATCAATCTCCATTAATTATTGATGATTTTGCCCATAATCCTGAGGGAATTAAGGCAACAATAGATGCGGCCTCAAAACTATCTAATGGAAATCTCAAGATTCTCTGTGCAATTAGAGGTTCTAGAGGTAAAGAATTAAACAAAATTAATGCTGAAGCTCTTGCTGATGTTATAAACTTTATCAATGGAACTAATAATAATAATAATAATAATAATAATAATAATAATAATATTGATAAGAATGATGAAACTAAAAATAGAATTGAATTAATTTTATCTAGCAGTGCAGATGTTGTAGATGAGGCAAACTTTGTTGAAGAATTTGAAGAGAATATATTTTTTGATGTTTTAAATAGGAGAAATATAAAATATATTCATTATAAAAACCTATCTGATGCTTTATATAACACTTATAATTCTTCTAATGTCAATGATCTTATTTTGTTAATTGGTGCTCAGGGAATGGATCCTGCTGAAGAGATTCTAAATAATATTACTGATGAAGATACTTTTTAGTTATATTATTTTAGAAAAATAATAAAAATAAAAATTGAAGAATGTAAAAAAATATTATAAAAAATATAAAAATATATAAATTATTGAAATATATATTTAATATTATGTCAAAGGAAATTGATGAAGATAAAGCTTTTGAAGCAGCTTTAAATGGTAAAATGGGGTGGAAATGTGCATGTTCATTGGACATTGTAGATAAAAAATCCACTTTAAGGGAATTAAGATGTAAAAACTGTGGTAAGACCTTTAAATCAAATGTAGAAAAAGACCTTTGTTTTGATTGTAGTAAAAAAAATAGGGGTAAAAATGCCAATATCTAAATTAACGGATGTTAATTTCTAAATTTTTGGTAGAGCTTTGTATTATTATTAAATTTATTTTGAATCCTATTTATTCGTCTTGGATTTATCCAATTTTATTGTTTTTTTCACTTATTTCATTAATAGTTTCTATGATTTTTTTTAATGGGATTGTAAAGTTTTTTTCCTAGGTATAATTGATTACTTTTTTTATTTATTATTTTATTATATTTTATTATATTTTATTTTTTTTATTATTTTATTGATTATGTAAGTAAATTATAAAAAAAATTTATAAAGTTGTAAAAAAGATAAGTATTAATATTAGATTATGTTAATATATATTGGTATAATATAAATTTTAATTAAACATATAATTTAAGCAATACAATATATATAAGATTAACTAACCATTCATAAAAGCACTAAATATGTATTATTTGATAAAAAAGTGAAATTCATGATTGTTAAGATAAGAAGAGATACACTGATAATTCTATTATTGGCATTTATATTAATCCTATCTGGAAGGTTAATAACATATACTGCCTTTGCTTCTTCTACAGAAGTGGAAGAAGGTGTTCCTATTTCAGGAATAATTATTAAAGGTAATGATATTGTTCCTATCGATAGTATACGGACTAATGTAGCTAACTCAGGCTTACGTGCAGGTAGTTATATTAAAGGGGATATGTTGATAACTTCTAAACGTGAATTGTCTCTAGCTGAGGCGATTGTAAATGCTCAAGAATTTGCAACTTACACAACAATACCTGGAACCAGGGTTCAACCAATTGCTGCTGCTGATGTAAAAATAGATAGAAGTACAGGAATTGTCACGATAAATGTAATTGAAGACTTTTCAACTATAGATATGAGCCATATGGTATCTAAAACTCCAACAGCATAATAATTTTGGATTATTTCTGGTACATGCGGAGTTGTAGTATCTTATATGATATATGACTTAATAATATTGTTTATGGATTAATATTTATGGTTAAATAGCGCTTTATTATATTTTGTTTGATAAGTTCATGAGTAATAGTTTAAATTATTATGTATAGCATATTTAATATTGTATTATAGTTATATATGCAATTAAACCTATATTATAAATTATAAATAATTGTTTATAAAATAGTACTGTAATTATAGATGTTTAAACAAATTGAATATTATAAAATATTATTAAATAGAATAAATATCTAGTTAAAGTTCTTATAAATAATTATCATATTGTTATATGATTAATATGATATTAAAATTAATAATATTAAATTATTATTGATAATAATATTAAAGTAGTAATAATTAAATTAATAATATTAAATTAATAATATTAAAATAAAAACATAAAACTAACTAAGTAACTAATGGCTTACTAATGGATGATATATTGAGAAAAATTTTATTCCCATTACTTATATTAGTAATTCTTTTTGGATTCATGGCTGCTATTTCAGCTACAATGAATGTAATGGTGATTACGGATCCAACTGGTGAAGATGTAAATGGTGCTGCTGGAGGTAGTATGTCATTTGCACAAAACATGTTCCAGTCTACATTTTTAATGTCTAAAGATAAACAATTTGTTGTTCTATCTGGAGGTGAGGGTGACTCTAATAATAGATTACGGGCAATTGTCGCTTCAATTAGTCGATTAGAAAATGGAGCTAATGCTGCATCTGGTGCTGCGATGGCTAGTGGTTATAGTGGTATTAGACTTGTGGTTGGTGGACCTTCTATTGGTGCTGCTGTGGGAGGTTCTTTTGATGCTTATTTAATAACTGTTGAAAATGATAATAGTGTTAAAATTACTCCTTATTCCAATGGACTTGCAGTTTTGCCTCCTGGAAAAAAAGGAGCTATTATTCACTTGAGAAATACTGGGGGTAATCCTCAATATGGTTCTGCAGATTATGTTAGAAGACAAACGGCTTTAAATATTGGTAGAATGATTCGTGATGGCTATTCTGCAACATACATTGTTGGTCAAGTATTTAAAGAAGTTTCTATAGATGCTGGAGAGAAATACGGTGGAGGGGCTGTTAATTTAGTTTCAGGAATATCTACTGGTGATATGTTCACTCCTGAAGTGATGAATACCACGGGTTATCCGATGAACGAGCCTTATGTTAAAATTTGTTCAAATGATGGATGGTCTTCAGGATATCCTGCTGCAGAGAATTATGAAACTTGTCCAATTGATGGATCTGAACTTAAAGTGATTTATGCATATGATGCCCTAACTAATGCAATTACTGTTACACAAGATTCTGTGAGTGTTTCTGTTTATGGAAGTGAAACTCCTGGCTTAACTCAAACTACTAATGAAGTTGTCAAAGCTTCTGTTAAAAAATATGGTTATGATGCTAATGCTATTGCAGGTTCTATAAATAAGGGTATTAGAAATGGCCTTTTGGTTGGAGTGAATTATGTAGAACCGAAAGATCTCAATGTAAAACCTGATTCAAAGGCTGTAGGTGTTTATTATACTCCATTACCTAATGGAAGAACTTCACCTCCGTGGAATCTACCAATAAGTTCTATAGTATTGGATATTTTAGGGAGTATTCAAACTGCTATTGGCATAGTTTTGGTACTATTGGTGATATTCAGAAGTAGGTTGTTACAATCTTTCCAGAGAAGATAATTATGTATACTTTCCATACATTGCTATTTTTAAATAGATATTATTAGTTTCATTATTTATTATTTAATTACAAAATTTATATTTAATATGAATTAAATAATTTTTAGAATATACTTAAATATAACTTTATTAAAATAATATACCTTAGATTAAATAAAACATAAGTTTATAAAATAATATACTTTATTATTAAGATAAAACATAAGTTTATTAAAATAGATAAGGAATTTAAATTTATACATTGTGATACATATGGCATTAATATTAATTCGTGGTGACAACAATTCAAAATTACTAAATGCAATTGCAGATATTGAAAGACATGCTCAATTGCATCTAATAAATGATCCTCAAAAGATAGACGCAGAATTTGCTGATTCTATTGTTGAAAGTATTCTAAATTCTCCTTTGAGAAGTAAATCAAAGGTAGCTACTGCATTTTTTATTAGGGAAGACATTACCTTGGCTATTATGCAGATTAAAAAAATTCATCCTCCTGCTCATGTTATAGTTGTTAGTGATGAATACAAAGAATTCGAAATATTGAATGATAAATTAGAGGAGGCTCCTGTTTTCAGAGGATATTATTCCAATAAAGCAGTGAAAGGCACAGAACGTAAAGACTATAAGGTTAAATAACATTTATTATTTATTATTAGTATTAGTATTTTCTTTAAATTGATTATAGCAGTTTAAATTTAAAAATTAAAAAAAAGAAAAGTAGACTAAGCTTATTTACATCAGTATAAATATATAATTACATATTATAATTACATATTATAATTATTGTATTAATAATTAAGTAATAATAAATATCTGATTAGTAATTGAGAATTGAATAGATTATTATTGATCAATTCATTTCTTTTTAATTTTAACTATATCTCCAAGTGTAGGTCCACCTGCAGTTCTATTTTTAAAATCTTCTAAATTCATATCAGATATTTTTTCGATAAGAGTAATATTTAAAGATTTTTCAAGTTTTTTAGCTAATTTTATATCTGGAATCATTTTCCCTGATTCTACTCTGTTTATAACAGAGACTTTTTCATATATTTTTTCACCAAGTTCTTCTCGAGATAATCCTTTTGCTTCACGAGCTTGTCTGATTATCCTTTCAAAATCTTCAACTAACTCTTCTGTAGGCTCATCAAGAGAGTACATAGGTCTCGGAGTTCTAACTTGCCGATTACCATCATTAATTTTGGAATTTCCTTTACCTTTAATTTGAATGCTTTTTGGTTTTGGTACTTTCTGTATTACTCCAAATTTAGAGCAATCCAAGCAAACTTCCATTATAGAACCATCAATATTTGTCCTTTTTGATTTACCTTCTTCTATGGATTGACCACAAATTTCGCATCTCATAATTATTAATTTATTTTAACTATTTTTATATTTTACCTATTTATCTAATATCATCTTTAAAATTTTTTCACTAAAAACATAAAATATAAATATTAGTAAATACAATATGTGTTTATACAAATTAAAAATAGAAAATATTGATATAATGTTAAAAATATATTTTATATTATAATCATAATCTGTAATAATAATTAAATATTAAATATTAAAATAATGTATATAATAATGTTTAATATGTTATCTAGTTGTCTTAAGATTGTTTTATATGGGAAATATAGATTAAATTTTTAATTTGATAAATTGTTTTTATTTTAAAAGAATTTGTAAGTTAAAAATTTAAAAAAATCGAAGATTTTTTAAGTTATAATCTGAAGGATTTTCTAAAAATATATGATTTTTACTTATTTTAATAATCAAAATTATATAATAAATTCATATAATAGAAATTTATATAATAGAAATCTTATATAATAGAATTTTATGTAATAGAAATTTATATTAAGTGTTAAGTTTATAATATATATTTGATTTATTATTTTAGATATTCATTATTTGATTTAATAGTAGTTTAACATTTAAACAATTAAATATTGAATGGCTATATGATATTGAAATACTATTATTGACTTAATTTATAACTTAAATTATAAAATTATTAACTAAAAAATTCATAGGAGTGTTCTAAGAACATGGAAAATTCACAATCTCTTCTTAATAAGATAGAAGATCTTAAAAAAGAAGTAAGAATGTTAAAAGAAGAAAATACAAAAACTAAGAGAAATCTTATGTGGAAGGTTAGAAAACTTGAAAAGGATAAAGTTCTAACTGAAAACGAAAAAATTCGTCTTGAAAGAGAAACCAAGTCTCTTAGAGGAGAAGTTGAAAGATTCAGGTCTCCTCCATTAGTTTTAGCTACTATTATGGAAATTCTTGATGAAACTAGAATGACTGTAAAAAGCAGTACTGGACCTCATTTTGTAATTAATTATTCAAAATTCTTAGATGAAAAATTACTTGTACCTGGTTCAAGAGTTGCATTAAACCAACAAACATTTAGTGTGGTTGATGTGCTTCCTGCTGAGAAAGATCCAAATGTATCTGGTATGGAAATTGAGGAAAAACCAAATGTTACATATGCATCTATTGGTGGACTTGAAGAACAAGTAATGGAAGTTATAGAAACTGTTGAACTTCCTCTTAAAAAGCCAGAGTTATTTGAAAAGATCGGTATTGAACCACCAAAAGGAGTTCTGTTATATGGTCCTCCAGGAACTGGCAAAACATTACTTGCTAAAGCTGTAGCTAATGAAACCAATGCAACATTTATTAAGATAGTTGCTTCTGAGTTTGTTAAAAAATACATTGGTGAAGGAGCAAGAATGGTAAGGGAAGTATTTGAATTAGCTAAAGAAAAAGCTCCAAGTATTATTTTCATTGATGAGATTGATGCTGTAGCTGCTAAGCGACTTAAAAGTTCTACTAGTGGAGACAGAGAAGTACAACGTACTTTAATGCAACTACTTGCAGAACTTGATGGATTTGAAGCCAGAGGAGATATTGGTATTGTAGGTGCTACAAACAGACCGGATATTCTTGACCCGGCTCTTCTTAGACCTGGAAGATTTGATAGATTTATAGAAGTTCCTCTTCCAAATGAAGATGGTAGAAAAGAAATCTTAAAAATCCACACTTCTAAAATGTCTTTATCTGAAGAAGCAGATATTGATCTTCTTGCAACCCTTACTGATGGTGTTTCTGGTGCAGATTTAAAAGCTATTTGTACTGAAGCAGGAATGTTTGCAATAAGAGAAGAAAGAGACGAAGTTCTTGTAGCTGATTTTATGGATGCTGTTGATAAAATCATGGGCGTTCAACATGATGAAGAATTCAAGAAAGAAGCTGGAGTAATGTTTGGTTAATTTATTAGCTTAAATTTTACTTTTTTTTGAAACTATTTAGCTTTTAAAATTCGCAAAAACGAAGTTTTTTAATCTTAAAAAGTGAATGAAATCCAAAGGATTACATGATATTAGAAAATCCGAAAGATTTTCTAAACACATATGCTTTTTTTTATTTTATAAAACTTTATTTATATTTTTTTCTAAAGTTAATTACATTAGCCAATGATGAACCCTATGAGCTCTGATATGTGATGAATGATGGGCGAACTGAGGCTAATTTTATTTATTTTTTAGTTTTTTTTTAAAATTATAATTTTGATGTTATATAATTACTAATTTACTAATAGTCACATGTTTTTTTATTTTTATTATTCTTCTTATTTTTTTAAAATCGGATTTTTTATTAAATTTATAATTTTAAAAAAAAATTAAAATATCTGACCGATTTTTTACAGCCTCCTTATTTTTATATATTGATAAATTTATAGATATGGACAATGTGTCTGTCAAAAACTTTTGTTACAAAAAACTTATTTAAAAGATAAGACAAATATATAAAGTGATGTTTAATAGAGGCGATGAAAAAATAGCTAATGAGAATATAATTATTAAAGAAAGACCAAACATTTTCCTTAGTTGTAAAAAGATTTTTGTTTTATTTATTTTTTTAGGAGCAATATCATATACTGCTCCTATTGTAATAAATTATATAAATCAAATGCAGGTTCACTTAGTTAGAGTCATTAACTTGCCTTTGACAGGACTTGCTACAGCTATCACATTCATATTAATATTTTTAATCATTATTTGGATTATTTGGACATTAATCTCTTGGGCAGCTAAAAAATATATTATTTCTGACCATAGAATAACTTATAAATCAGGTATTATATTCCAAAAGACAATTCACATGCCTTATGCTAAAGTTCAGGATGTAGTCATATCTCAAGGAATATTAGGTAAAATTGCTTCTGTTGGAACAGTTACTGCTTATAGTGGTTATGACAACTCTAAATTAGAACTTACCAATATTTCAAATCCTAATAAAGTTGAAGAAATTATTTTTGAAGAAATAAATAAATTATACTCTCCTTATCCTAATCAAGACATGTCATTAAATCAAAGTTTTGCTGAGGGTCCTAATTTTAATAATATTTCAAATTTTCAGGATAATTATAATTCTCATGATAATCAAGGTAATAATCCTAATAATTATGCTAATTACAATAATCCAGAATCTTATGATAACTATGAAGGATTCAATAATTATAATGAGAATATGAATAATTCTCAAAATTATGGGAATCATGAAAATTATAATAATGAAGGGAATTTTGGATATGATGGTGGGGTTTATAGAAACTTTGATGATAATATAAAGAACAGATATTATGGGTCTAGTGAAAATGACGAAAAACCTAGTAGAATCCATGATTCAATTAATGATAATGATTTTCCATTTCTTAGGAAAGATAAAGGTCATGATGTAAGTAATTATGTTGAAAATCCTGAAGAATATAGAAATTCTTCTACATTTTTAGGAGAAGATTCTAGAAATAAAGAAGAAAATGATAAATATGCAGATAATAAAGATTTTATTTCTCCTGATATAAATAATGACAATTTTCGCAATTTCATTAATGAACATGGAGATAGAGATGATTTTACTGATGAAAATGACTATTTTGATCAAACAATGAACCAAGCTATGAATAACTTAGATAATGGTCTTAAATTTAGGAATAATAATAACAATAATAATATCTTCAATAATAGCAATAATGAGAATAACAACAGTAATAATCAAAATATTCAGAATCAATATCAACAAGATTATCAAAATCATCAAAATTTTAACAATCAATATAATCAGAATTATAATCATCATAATCCTAATCATCAATATAATAATCAACAGAATTATCAAAACAATAATAATCCCCAAAACTATGGCCAACAGAATAATATTCAGCAAAATCATTATAATAAACAACAATATGATGACCAAAATAAACAAAATGATATTCAGTATAAAAATGCAGAAACTAAAGAGGATAAATCTAAAGCTGTTTTAGAAAGACATTTCAGAAAATTTAAGAAATAAGATTTAGATATCTAATGATCTTAAATTAGTATAAATTTAATAAATGTAAATTTAATAAATTTATCAATAGATATTTTGATATTTTCAGGGATTTAACTTTATGTGGCATTCGTTAAATGATTTATTTTATAATATTATTAATTTTAATTTTTTAAATATTTTTGTGGTGTGATAATGAATTTTAACTATGATGTAGCTATTGTAGGTGCTGGACCTATTGGTTCTACATTGGCATATAAAATAGCTAGAGAAGGATACAGTGTGGTCATATTAGAAAAAAAGAAGAGGATTGGAATTCCTCTTCAATGTGCAGGAATTGTTAGTAAAAAGTTAAGAGAGTTCAATGAAATTCCTAATGGATTAATTTTAAATGAAGTTAAAGGAGCATATTTACACTCAGCTAATCATACTTTGAAAGTCGAAAAAGATAAAACTGAAGCACTTATAATTGATAGGGTAGCTTATGACCAATTTTTAGCTAAAAGAGCTATTGATGAAGGAGTTAATTTATTTACTCAGTACAAAGTCATAGATGTTGATTCTAAAACTGGTTTAATAAAATGCAATAATAATAAGGAAATCTTTGCTAAAGTAATTGTTGGTGCTGATGGTTCCAAATCATTTGTTTCTAGTTTATTTAACGATGAATTTAATTATTTCAATGCTTATCAATATTTAGTTGAAATTGATAATGTTGATAGCTATAATAATAGTAATAGTGATAATATCAATAATAAAATTAATAGTCATAACAATATTAATAATGATTTTGTAGATCTTTTTGCTATTTCGAAGATTTTACCTGGTTTTTTGTGGTGTATTCCAACTTCAAAAAATAGTTATAGAGTCGGTTTATTTTCAAATAATACTTACAAAGATCAAAAAAAGGTTTTAGATGACTTTTTAGATAGTGATAAAAGATTTGATAATTACAACATTCTTGAAAAGTACAATGGTAAGATTCCTATTTTTGATAAAAATAAGAAACTTGTTAATGATAGAATAATTATTATTGGTGATGCAGCTTCTCAATTAAAGCCTACTACTGGTGGAGGACTTATTATGGGTTTTGATACTTGTAATATAGCTAAAGAAGCTATTGTAAAATTTTTAGACAATGATAAAAATGATAATTTAAGTGGTTTAAATTTAGATTATTTAAAAGAATATGAAAAGAATTTCAAGAAAAAATATTCTAAAGAACTTAGCTATCAAATTAAAGTTCAACAAACAATTGAAAAACTTTCTGATAATGATTTAGATTATATGTTTGTAAAATTAAAGGAAAAAAATGCTGAGGAAATCATTTCGAAGTATGGGGATATGGATGAACAGTCATTATTAGTCAAAGAATTTATAAAACGAGGACTGATATTTTCGATTATTCCAAAGGTATTTTTTAGAAAATTAGTAAGTATATGGAGTTTTTAGCTAAAAAATTACACTATTTTTTGAAAATCAATACAATTATCCACAACCCTCGCAAAGTGGAGGTTCATCATCATAGTCCTTTTTTAGCTCTTGTACTGTTACTGATAAAAAGTAGTATTCAAATCCAGTATCATTTTTTTGTTGAAGTAGTGGAGATACTCCTTTAAAGTAACATTGAACTTCTCCAGTATTACCAATATCATAGGTTAATGGTTGGGAATCTTGAAGTCCTTCGAAGAAGTTTTTCAAATCTTCTACATTTTCTTTAGGAATTCTAAAGTTGATAGTCAATATTCCTTCTTGTCTAGCTTTTAAACCTACAAATTTTTGAGGAACTTCTATTTTTTCACCAGAATCTTTCTTTAAAATAATATTTTCAGATATTTCGGACATAATTTCACCTAATGTATAATGATAATTTTATTATTTATTAATATAAATTATAATATAAATTAATTAATAATTTTTTATAATTTTAATTATTTTATTTTCGCTCATGTTAAGTTATTGGTACAAATTCAATAAAGAGTATTGAAACTAGTATTTTCTTAAAATATTGAATAATTAAAATGCTATTTTGACAAAATATTACAAAATAACTATATTAATCT
>Ga0123356_10002034_pt1 | contig 21830 bp, 25 predicted proteins | sample TergutEmb28metaG_2_FD_92546 | JGI IMG/M metagenome (GOLD analysis project Ga0123356, IMG submission 92546) | Embiratermes neotenicus P3 segment gut microbial communities from Petit-Saut dam, French Guiana - Emb289 P3 | ecosystem: Host-associated > Arthropoda: Insects > Digestive system > Gut ... | reverse complement strand
GAACAGCTTCGGACTCGGCTTTCATCGCGCTCGCCTTTTCGAGGTCCCCGTCGATCTGGTGCCGACGCGCCTCGATGATCCTGCCGACCCGCGGCAAAGCGATCCGCGACATCAGCAGATAGAGCACGATGAAGGTGACCGCCAGCCAGAACAGCTGCTCCGGAAACGTCGAGAAATCGAGTTGCGGCATGCCCGGCGTGCGCTGGCTAGAACACGAACAGGATCAGGAACGCGATCGCGAGACCGAACAAGCCGGTCGCCTCGGCCAAAGCGAAGCCCAGGAAGGCGAACGGCGTGACCTGCGCCGCGGGGTTGCGCGCCAGCGCATTGATCAGCGACGAGAACACGTTGCCAATGCCGATGCCGGCGCCGACCAGGGCAATGCAGGCGAGGCCGGCGCCGATCATTTTGGCCGATTGCAGATCCATGATGTTCCTCTCAGATGGATAGTCGTCAGTGTAGGTGAATAGCGTCGTTGAGATAGAGGCAGGTCAGAATGGCGAAGACAAAGGCCTGCAGCACCGCAACCAGCAGCTCTAAGAAATAGAGCAACACGTCGATCAGGATGGGAAAGAGGCCGGGCAGCCAGTAGAAGGTCGCAAGCGGCGCCACGAACCCCGCGAAGATCACCAGCATCGTGTGGCCCGCGAGCATGTTGGCGAACAACCGGATCGACAGCGTCAGCGGCCGGATGCAATAGGACAGCACCTCGATCGGCACCAGGAGGATGAGCAGGGGCTTCGGCACACCGGCGGGCACGAACAGCGTGAAGAAGTGCAGACCGTGTCGCGCGATACCGATGACCGTCACGGCGATGAAGATGAAAATCGCCAGGCCGAACGTGACGACGATGTGACTGGTGAAGGTGAAGCTATAGGGAATGAGGCCGAGCAGATTGCCGAGAAGGACGAACATGAAGAGGGTGAAGATGAAGGGGAAATAGCGCTGCCCCTCCGGCCCGATATTGTCGTTGATCAGATTTTTGGCGACGAACTCGTAGAGCATCTCCGGCAGCGATTGCCATCGCCCCGGGACCAGCGCCGCCTTGCGGGTGGCCGCCAGCATCAGCACCGTCAGCACCGCGCCGGCGGCGACCATGAACAGCGCCGAATTCGTGAACGAGATGTCGACATTGCCGATATGGAGCGGCACCAGCCGCTTGATGAGGAATTGCGCGAGAGGATTCTCTGTTGTTGCCACGTTACTTGTCGTCCTCGTCGTCGTCGTCGAACCCCGGCGCCGGCGGCGGCGGTGCATTGCCGCGCCGATAGCCGATCGCCATACCCATGCCGGTGATTGTCCGATAGACATTCACCAGGCCGGCGGCCACGCCGAGGAAGAACAGGATGATCATCCCCCACGGCGCGGTGCCGAGCCACTGATCGAGCGCCCAGCCGATCCCGGCGCCGACCACGACCGCCACCACGATTTCGAGGCCGATGCGGAACCCCAACCCCAGCGCGCTTTGGCCGCCCGCGGTCGCACCGCCGCGGCGCGGCGCCGTCGCGCCGTTGCCGCGTTCCCGTTGTGCCCGATCAAGTCCCCTTTGCAGACGCCGGAGGGATTCAAGCGGGTCCCGTTCACTCATTGGAGACCGTCCGCTGAACAGGCAAGGAAAGTTTCGGTCCGGGCTGACCCGGCCGCCAAAACGGCGCGAACCCTAGCCGCCACGTTAGAGCGGTGTCAAGCGGCGCAAGGTCGCGGTCAGGTCGCGGTCGCGAAAATCCGCCCCAGGTTGCACCGCCGCGATCGCGCTCGGAGAACCGGCTCTGCGCCTTGGAGAAGAAACGCCGGCCCGGCTCGATAGCCCGTCGGTTTCCTTAATCTTTTCGCGCCGGGATGTTTTTGTCCGCACATCCACCACGCTCGCGCCGCGCCGACGACGCCGGCCGGATCGTGAATGACCGCGCGATCCCCCGCCCCCGCCGAGCCTCTCCTTGCCGCGCCGAACGCCCTTGTTGCGGTGCCGTTACATCTCGCACCGCAATGGGGAATGGGCTCGGGCGCCGCCTTCGGGCCCCTCTCACCCTCCCGGAACCGCCGCCACGGCCAGCGGTGCCCCCAACGCGTCGTAGCCATAGACCCAGCCAGGATCGACCGCGGACTTGCCCCAGGTGTTTTGCCGTGATGTCAGCTGAATGCGCGCCGTTCTTTCGCTGCGGGCACGCTCGTAACGGTGGAACGCGTCGGCCGCGTCGTCGCCCGCCTCGAGCGAACGCGCCAGCACAGCAGCATCCTCGAGCGCGGTCGCCGCGCCTTGTGCCATGTAGGGTGTCATCGGATGACAGGCATCGCCGAGGAGCGCGATCGCGCCATCGGTCCAGCGCGGCAATGGATCGCGCTCGAACAGCGCCCATTGATGCACCGAAGGACAATGGGCGAGGACGCGCTGCACGTCATCATGGAACCCGGCAAAGGCGCGGCGCACATCCGCCATGTCGCCCTGCGCCGACCACGATTCGACGTCCCATGTCGGGTCCGGCACGCTGGTCGTGAAATAGGTCTCGTCGCGCCGTGGATTGACCGGATAAATCACGATGTGCCGGTCGGGCCCCCACCACTTGGTGCAGGTCTCGACCTCGAAACCCTGCATCAACGATGATGAAAACACGGTGCGGTGCGCGACGCGCCCGGTAAAGCGCGGCTTCTCCGGCCCGAGCAGAATCGCGCGAACCCGCGAATGAACGCCGTCGGCCCCGATCACCGCGTCGGCACGCGCCGAGCCGCCATCGGCGAAGCGCAAGGCGAGCGCGCCGCGGTCATGGTCGATGCCGACCAGCGTCCGGTCAAAAGCGATCAGCGCGGGCGGCACGGCCGAGAACAGCGCGGCATGGAGATCGCCGCGATGCATCAGCAGGTAGGGTGCGCCGTAGCGGGCTTCGGCGTCGCCGCCGAACGTCAGGTCGAACAGCGTCTCGCCGCTGTCCCAGACGCGGTTGCGCCACGAGCGCGGCGCGAAAGCGAGGCGACGGATGCGTGGCTCGAGCCCCAATCCGCGCAATACGCGCATGGCGTTGGGGCTCATCTGAATGCCGGCGCCGAGGCGCTGAAACGCTTTCGCCTGCTCAAAGACCGCGACGCTGATCCCGCGCCGGGCGAGGAAGCCGGCGAGCGCCAGGCCGCCGATGCCGGCGCCGATGACCGCGACCTTGCCGGTGTAGCTCACCGCGCCTTCGACCGCAGCAAATCGGCGGCTGCGTCCTCGATCGCGGTGCCCCGGTAATAGTCCGGGTTCGTCGACAGATGCATCATCGCCGGATTGACGAACGTGAAATCGCGGAAATTCTCTTCCGTCAGCAGTCGGGCAGTGACCAGGCTCCATGCCTCGGTGACCACGCTGCTGGCATCGAGCACGTCCCAGTGCCCGATATCGGAGCCGAAGACCGGCTTCAGCTCGGCGCCGAGCGGATTGAGGCGGCGGTTGAAGGCGGTCGCGATCATGCGGTCATCGGCCTCGCAGCCGAAAAAGAACGGATCGACGAAGAGCTCACGCAACTGTCGCAGGTCGGTCAGCGCGCAGGCGGCAAATTCGTCGATCGATCGGGGCCGCTGCGAAAACCGGGTGCCGTCCGGGTTGACGCGCAAGCGTTCGGAGGTGAAGCGCGGACCGCCATATTCGTCGAACAGCCGTGCCAGGAGATCGATATCGAGCAGGGCCGGGTCGAGATTCGCGCCCAGCGCCTTGGCATTGCGCTTTTCCCAATGCTCGACGAGATCGTTGAGGAGATTGACCGCCCAGCCGACGCCGCCTTCGAGGAAGGCAAAGCTCAATTGCGGGAAGCGCCGCGTGACGCCGCTGAAGACGAGCGAGCGGCAGAAGAATTCGGCGCCGCCGGCGAATTCGCCGAGGTGGTTGAAGACGTAGTTGCTCGGGCTGGCGCGGTAGCCGATGCCGCGCGACGAGGTATGGCAGACCGGCGTGACCTTGAGCTCGAGGCATTTGCGCCAGAACGGATCGTAGTCGTAGGGCGAATCCATCACGATCGAGCGGGTCGCCTGCGGCGGCGACAGGAACGGATCCTTTCCGGTGACTTCGCGGCCGGGTCCGCGCAGCTCCGTGCCGATCATCACCGCCTTGTGGCCGAGCGTCGTCACCGCGAATTCGAGCTCCTCGATCGCCTCTTGCGGCGTGTAGGTCGGGATCACCGCCACCGGGCGCAGCCGGTCCCCGACATCGGCGAACATCTCGGCGTAGAGCATGTTGAGGGCGCGGCAGCTGGCGCGCCGCGCCGCCTCGTCGGGAAAATACATGTGGCTCAGACCGCGCGTCGTGTAGCAATGCGCAAAGTCGATGCCGAGCTCGTCGAGGCGCGTGCGGAAATAGCGCGGCAGCTGACCCATGGCACGGTCGGCGGTGTGGGCGCCCGATGGCAATCCCCACCAGAAGCCGCGCACCGTCGGGCCGTGATGCGCGGTGAAGGCCGCCACCGTCTTGACCATGCTTTCGCCGGCCAGCTCGCGCACGAAATCGAGATGCGCGAAATCGCACTCGAGGATATGGGCGTCGGCATCGATGACCGGATGGTCGAGCTTGGCGCGGACGGTGCTTCCCGGAAACCCTTCGAATGACATGCGTTCCCTCCGCCCCGTGCACGAACCGCGGCAACGCTAGCACCGGAAGCACGAGGCGTCACCGCCGAAGCGGCGCGGTGACCGGGAACGCCGGCGCATCCCGAGCGCCCGACACGGGTGATCGCTCGGGCCGGTATCGCAACGGCGCTCCTTTGCGCCACCCGGAGGCGCTACCGGGCGCAATTTCCCGCGTCGGGGAGGGCGGCCCCTGTCATGCCGCCGCCCGACGGCGCCGGCTGCCGCGCTCTTGCGCAGGCATCGACGCGATAGCGGGCGGCGCCGGCAGCGGATTCCCGACGGCGCCATCCTGCGCCGTCAGCAGCGCCTTCGCCGTCTCCGGCAGCCGCGGCACGTCGAGGCGCGGCGGCTCGCGGAACGAAAACGCGGTGGTGAGGTCGCCCGTCACCGACCGCCGCCACTTGCTGAGATTCGGGACCTCGACGCCGAAGCGTGTCTCGAGGAGGCGCAGCGTCGAGGTGTGGTCGAAGACGTCGCTGCAGACAAAGCCGCCGCGGCTCCAGGGCGAGATTACGAGGCAGGGCACCCGGAAGCCGAGCCCGATCGGCAGCCCGCCGATATATTCGTCGGCGGTCCGGGGTGGCGGGGTCGGCGGCAGGACATGATCAAACAGCCCGTCGTTCTCATCGTAGTTGAGGATGAGCGCGGTGCGTGCCCAGAGCTTCGGATTGGACCACAGCGCCTCGAGAATCTGGCGGGTGTGATCTTCACCGGCCGCCGGCAGGAAGTCGGGATGCTCGCTTTGATAGGAGGGCGGCACCACCCAGCTGACCTGGGGAATGTTGCCGTGCCGCAGATCCCACAGGAACTCGTAGAGGGGCCGGTCGACGCGCGCGTTGTGATGGAGCGCCGAGCTCGGCGGCGCTTTCTGATATTGCACGAAGAAGCGCAGGACGTTGCAGAAATAGTCGTCGAAATCATGGTAGACGCGCCAGGAGATACCGGCACGCTCGAGCCGCTCCGGATAGGTCTCCCAGCGCACATGCCGCAGCGAATTGTCCAGCGCCGGCCCGCCGGCCTTGCCGGCCGGATCGACGCTTGCGGTCATCAGGAAGTAGCGGTTGGGATGGGTCGGCCCCAGCATGGAAGCGTGGTAGCTGTCGCAGACGGTGAAGCCGTCGGCGAGCGCGTAATAGAACGGCAGGTCGGCGCGCGTCATATAGCCCATCGTCAACGGCGCCCAGGGACCATCGATGGCGCGATGCGCCGGGATCCATCGGTCCATCCGGCCGCCGTTCCACGCGCCATGCTGCCCGCCCCAGCTGTGGTCGGTCGAATGGAGACGTTCGGCGTTCGTCCGCTTGGTATCGAGATGGAACGGCAGGACGAGGCGGCGTGCCTGCTCGTCGTCCTGCTCGAACACGCTGCGGCCGCCGGGCAGCCGCATTGCCGTCGCGTCGTTGAAGCCGCGAACGCCGGCGAGCGTGCCGAAATAGTGATCGAAGGAGCGATTCTCCTTGGTCAGGATGATGAAATGATCGATGTCCTTGAGGCTTCCGGGTGCCGCCGTCACCGGGGCCGGGCCGATACCGTCAAAGAGTGCCGCGCCGACCAGCGCGGCGCCACCCTGCAAGAAGCGCCGTCGCGCTACGTCACTCACTTATTCATCCCTGAAGGTCGTCGCGGGAGGGTTTAGCGCAAGATCGCCGTCAAGAGGATAAAATTTATGTCGCAGAGGCGATGCGGCGGCGGCGGATCCCAGGATCGGCGCCGGTTCGGAAGGCGGAGCCCTTCGGGGAAACGGCAATGAGGCCCAAGCGCTGTCGGGGCCGCGACCACCTGAGAGCGCAGCGCCTGCGGCAGGAGAGCCGCCCGGCGAGACAATCGGGGGACCAGGCCTCAATCCTTAGCGATCTCCTCCGCGCCGTCGCCGCGCCCCACCAGCGCCATCAGCTCCGCCCATTCGCGCTTCGAGAGACCGCTTTCCGCGCAGCTCACCTGGTCGCCGGCGATCAGCCGCCGGACCACCGCGAGGCCCTTTTCCGAGAGATGCGCGCCGCCCGACCGGTACTGGCGGAACGCCTCGGCCGTCATCGGGACCCAGCGGTCGAGCACGTCGAGCATAACGGTGGCATAGGCGCGGATCTCATATTGCGCGTGGCGGTCGGCGCGCAGCGCGAGAAAGTTCATCAGGTTGAACAGGTCGGTTTTCCAATACCATTGCGTGTAAAAATTGAGCGACAGGTTCATCCGCGCCAGTTCGCGCGCCAGCCCCTGTCGCTTGGGGTCGCGCGCGGCGCCGTGCTCGGTGTCGTTCAGCATCTCGGTATAGGAAGCGTAGGCGCGTTCGGCGTCGGCCCTGAGCAGGGCGAGAACGTGCGCGGCTTCCGCGCCTTCGAGCAGGGCGCCGCGGCCCTGGCGATTCGTTCGCGACTGCGCCGCGAGCTGGCCGGGTGCCGGGATGTAGAATTCCTTGTCGAGGATCGAATAGCGCGCCGAATATTCGTTGACGTTCGCGGTGCGATGGCGGATCCACTGCCGCGCCACGAAGATCGGCAGCTTCACGTGGAATTTGATCTCGCACATCTCGAACGGCGTCGTATGACGGTGGCGCATCAGATAGTGGATCAGGCCGCGGTCCTCGCTGACGCGTTTGGTGCCGCGGCCATAGGAGACGCGCGCCGCCTGCACCACGGCGGCATCGTCCCCCATATAGTCGACGACGCGCACGAACCCGTGGTCGAGCACTGCCTGGGGTTGATAGAGCATCGCCTCCAGTGCCGGCACGGTAGCACGGCGCGTCGGCTGGGTCAGGGTGCGTTGCCGGTCGATCTCGGCCTGCTGTTCGGCGGTCAAGGGCATGGCCCGAACCTTAGACAAGATTCGCCTCGCGCTCAAAGCGCGACGCTGCGTCGGGATTGCGGTTACCCGCAAATGTCTTATATTCGTCTTGTCGGGCAACCGACTATGGCGATAAACCGCGCATGGCATAAGCGTTGCGGACCCGGGGGCAGTACCCGGCGCCTCCACCATATTCGACGGGGGCGAAACAGGATCGACGCGCGTGGTAAAGATGCGACTTTCGCCCGGCATGATACCGCCGTTATCGGGTCAAACCTTAGGTGCGAACGACAATTTCGCTCCTGCTGAGGCAGTTGCGGCCTAACATCCCTCGCGGGATAAAGGCTTAACTCTTAGCGCGGTTCGGAGGGCACCGGGCAACAGAAGCCCTCCATTGCATTGCCAACAGCAGAATTGGCGGCAATAATATGGAAAACAATCGGTGGGAAGCCGGAACGCCGTGAAGGATCTGCTGCGATACGACCAGATGATTGAGTGCGCCATGCGCGGCGTCGTGCGCGAGGCGCTGGCGCGAACCGCGGCAAACGGGCTCCCGGGCGCGCATCACTTCTACATCACCTTCAAGACGCGGGCGCCGGGTGTTTGCCTCGCCGCCCATCTCGCGCAGAAATATCCTGTCGAAATGACCATCGTCCTCGAGCATCAATTCTGGGACCTCGAGGTAGAAGAGCACGCGTTCGTCGTGACCTTGAGCTTCAACAACAAGCCCGAGCGCATCACCATTCCCTTCGATGCGGTCGCCGCCTTTGCCGATCCTTCGGTCAAATTCGGCCTCCAATTCACCGCGGCCGACGCCGGCACCGACATGACCGAGAGCGATGCCGTCCGGTCCAAAGCGGTGGAAAAGCAGGCCGAGCCGGCGCTGGCGAAGACCGTGGGCAAGCGCGACGCCAAACCCGCCAGCAAGCCGGGTGAAGTGGTGGCGCTCGACGCGTTCCGCAAGAAGTAAGTCCCCCTGCCGCTTGACGAGCCGGCAGGTTGCGGTATCTCTCGCCAATGGCTGATTTCGTTTTCCACGATCTTTTCGATCCGGGCGCCGACGCGGCGCCCTATCGCAAATTGTCGAGTGATCATGTCGCGACGGCTTCGTTTGCCGGCGAGACCGTTGTCAGGGTCGCACCCGAGGCGCTGACGCTGCTTGCGGCGGCGGCCTACCGCGATTGCCAGCATCTCCTGCGCCCCGGCCATTTGCAGCAGCTGCGCCGCATCCTCGACGACCCGGAAGCGTCCGACAATGACCGGTTCGTGGCGCTCGACTTGCTGAAGAACGCGAACATTGCCGCGGGACGGGTGCTGCCGATGTGCCAGGACACCGGCACCGCCATCGTCATGGGCAAGAAGGGCCAGCGCATCTGGACCGGCGGCGGCGACGAAGCGGCGCTGGCGGCCGGCATCCGCCGCACTTACACGCAGACCAATCTGCGCTACAGCCAGGTCGCGCCGCTCTCGCTCTACGAGGAGGTCAACACCGGCGACAATCTGCCGGCACAGATCGACCTCTTCGCCACGGACGGCGACCAGTACAAATTCCTCTTCATCGCCAAAGGCGGCGGCTCGGCGAACAAGAGCTTTCTCTTTCAGCAGACGAAGGCGGTGCTCAACCCGAAGGCGCTCTCGAAATTTCTCGACGAGAAGATCCGCACGCTCGGCACCGCCGCCTGTCCGCCTTATCACCTTGCCATCGTGATCGGCGGCACCTCGGCGGAGATGAACCTCAAGACCGTCAAGCTGGCGAGCTGCCGCTACCTCGACGGCCTGCCGGCCGAGGGCAACAAATTCGGCCAGGCCTTTCGCGACCGCGCGTTCGAGGAGGAGGTGCTGCAGCTGACCCGGCGCAACGGCATCGGCGCGCAATTCGGCGGCAAGTATTTCTGCCATGATGTCCGCGTCATCCGCCTGCCGCGCCACGGCGCCAGCCTGCCGATCGGCATCGGCGTCTCCTGCGCCGCCGACCGGCAGATCCTCGGCAAGATCGATGCCGAGGGGATCTTCCTCGAGGAGCTCGAAACCGACCCCGCCCGCTATCTGCCCGAGATCGACGAGGCGCGGCTCGAGGGCGAGGTGGTGACGATCGATCTGACCCGGCCGATGCCGGAGATTCGCGCCAGCCTCACGCGTCACCCGATCAAGACGCGCCTGTCGCTGACCGGGCCCCTGGTGGTGGCGCGGGACATCGCCCACGCCAAACTCAAGGACGCGCTCGACCGCGGCGAGGCCCTGCCGTCCTATTTTCGCGAGCACGCCATCTACTATGCCGGTCCGGCAAAGACACCGGCCGGATACGCCTCGGGCTCGTTCGGACCGACGACGGCGGGACGGATGGATTCCTATGTCGATCAGTTCATGGCGGCGGGCGGCAGCTTCGTCACGCTGGCGAAGGGCAATCGCGGCCCCGAGGTGCGCGAAGCCTGCTTGAAGCACGGCGGCTTCTATCTCGGCTCGATCGGCGGCCCGGCGGCGCGCCTCGCCAAGGATTGCATCACCAGGGTCGAGACCCTGGCCTATCCCGAGCTCGGCATGGAAGCGATCTGGCGCATTGAGGTGAAGGATTTCCCGGCCTTCATCGTTATCGACGACAAGGGCAACGACTTTTTTGCCAAACTGACGTAGAGCATGACCCGCTGATGGCAGTCACCACCCGCGCCAAGCCGGCGCCGCGCCTCACCTACAACGTCAGCGGTGCATCGCGCAACGCGGCGCGAAAGACCATCCTGAAGGGCCTCTCCGCGTACAATCGCGACAAGGTCGGATCGGCACGGTGGCACACCGTCGCGGTCGTGCTCAACGATGCCAAAGGCCGGGTCCTGGGCGGCCTCACCGGGTGGAGCGGCTGGGGCTGGATGTATATCGAGCTGTTCTGGCTGCCCGAGTCGCTGCGGCGCCAGGGCCACGGCCGCAAACTGATGGCGCTCGCCGAAGAGGAGGCGCGCAAGCGCGGCTGCGTCGGGATCTACCTCAACACCGCCAGCTTCCAGGCGCCGGACTTTTATCCGAAGCTCGGCTTCGAGCCCTACGGCGTGATCGACGATTTTCCGCCGGGCAACAAGACCTATTTTCTCATGAAGCGGCTCGACTGATGGTCAAGGCGGCCGATCCCGTGGGCGCGTATCTGGTCGACCAATTGCGCGATTGGGCGCCGGTGACCGTGCGCCGCCTCTTCGGCGGCTGGGGCATCTATCGGGGCCCCCTCATGTTCGGGCTGATCGCGCGCGACACCGTCTATTTCCGGGTCGACGGACAAAACCGTCCCGACTACGAGAACGCCGCCGCCGAACCGTTCCTCCATACCGCGCGGCGGCGCGCGGGCGCGGCGGCTTCGGCGGCAAAGCCCTTCACCTACAGCATGCCGAACGGCAAGACCGTCGCGATGGCCTACTATGAAGTGCCGGCCGATATCCTCGAGGACAAGGAGGCGTTGGGCCGGTGGGCGGCCAAAGCAGAGGCCGCGGCCTTGAGGGCAAGGGCAGGCAAGGACAAGAAGCCGGCGCCACGGCGGCAGCGGCAGGGAAAGTGGCAGCCAGGTGGCCGACCCGGTCGATCTTAGCCTGCTCTGCCAGGGGGATAAGGGTGCCTGGGACGGCTTCGTTCGCCGTTACGCCGGGCTCATTGTCTCCGCGGTGCGCGCGGTGGCGCGCGAACAGGCGGATGTCGAGGATCTGGTGCAGGAAGTGTTCTTGCGACTGTGCAAGGACGGCTTTCGCCTGATGCGCAACTACGACCCGACCCGCGCCGGCCTGTCGACATGGCTGACCATCGTGGCGCGCAGCACGGCTCGCGACGTGCTGCGGCGCCGGCAATTGCCCTCGACCCCGATCGAGGCGGTGCCGGAGGCGATGCTGGCCGTGGCCCCGAAAACGGTCGAGCGGCTGAAATACCCCGATACGCTTCTGTCGCCGCGACAGAAGCTGGTGCTCAGCCTGATTTATGAACGCGAGCTCGATGTGGCCGAAATCGCCACGACGCTCGGCGTCGACCCGCAGACCGTGCGGAGCACCCACCACAAGGCTATGTTGAAGCTGCGTACATATTTCTCTCAAGACGAGAACCAAGCGGCGCCCGGGGATGACCGGCCGGGTAGTCGCCTAAATAACTGATGTCATGGAGACAAAGGCATGTCCGGAGGGAACGAATTTACGGATGCAGCGCTGTGGCGCCGTTGGCGCGACGGCGGAGCGGCACCCGGGAAAGCCGCGGCCGAGGAGCCCGATCCGATAGCGCTGGCGGCCTATGCCGAAAACCGGCTGGGCCGGCCCGGTATCGATCCCGAAGACGATGCGGCGATTGCCGCGGTCGAGGCCTGGCTCGTCGACCATCCCGAGGCGCTCGACGATGTCGCCGCAGCCCGTTCGGCGCACCCGGACGCGGCCGGCGAGACGGTCGTCGCGCGAGCGCAGTCGCTGATCGCCCGGCCCGATGCCAAGGTGCGGCCGCTCGTGCCGCGGCCAACGGCGTCCCCGAATTGGCGGAGCGCCGCGGTCTGGGGCGGCATTGCCGCAAGCATGGTCGTCGCCGTCCTGATCGGCTTTCAGCTCGGCAGGTACGACATCATGGAGCTTCCGGGCGCCAGCCAGAGCCCGCCGGTCCAACAGAGCGTGATCGGGTCCCCAGGAACCATCCTCGTCGCGGACGACGAGGATACCGGCATATGAGCGATGCCGTCGGGACCCGCCGGTCCCGCCTTCGTTGGTGGCTTGGCGCGCTGGCGCTTTCGCTCGCGCTCAATCTCTTCTTTCTCGGCATGGTCGCGGGCCATTTCCGTCACCGTCACCGGCTGGCGGCGCTGAGCCAGCGCGAGCGTTTCGAGCGGATCGCCGCGGATTTGAACATGAACGACACCCAGACGGCGGCGTTTCAGCAATTCCAGACGATACTGCGTGTCGATGGTGCGCAGATGCGCTCGGCCAATGCCTCCTCGTGGGCAAGGATGGCCGACCCCGCGACCACGCCCGATCAGATCACCGCGCTGCTCACCGGCACGGTAAAAAAGCGCACCGAGTTTCAGCAGCATGCCGCCGACGCCATGGCCAAGTTCCTCGCGACCCTGACGCCGGCGCAACGCGCGACCTTCATCGACGAAGGCCGCAATGCCGGCCGCTCCCGACGGAAATAGGGCACGGCTGATCCGCCTCGGCACAGCGTTGGGACCGGCGTGATCACCAAGCACTCCGTCAAGATCGCGGGTCACGCGACCAGCGTGTCGCTCGAAGAGGAGTTTTGGGAAGATCTGCGCCAGATCGCGGCAAAGCGCGGCATCTCGCTCGCAAGCCTGATTGCCTCCGTCGACGAGCGTCGCGCCGGCAATCTCTCGAGCGGCTTGCGGCTCCTGGTGCTGGAAGCCTACCGCAGCGGCGAGATCACCCTCGCTGGAACCGAGCCGCCCCGGGCCTAATCACGTCCCGGCGAGGGCCGCCTCATAGTGCGCCGCGGTCGCCGCGTCGAAACAAGCAAACGTCACGCTGGCCATCGTCGCGTTGGCGGCAAGGAAGCGCCGCGCCTCGGCGACCGCGATGTCGCAGGCCGGGCGCTTTGGATAGCCGTAGACACCGGTCGAGATCGCGGGAAAGGCAATGGACGCGATCCCGTTGGCGGCCGCGAGCGCGAGACTGTTGCGATAGCAGCGCGCCAGCAATTCGGGCTCGCCGGCCGTGCCGCCGCGCCAGACCGGCCCGACCGTGTGAATGACGCGGCGCGCCGGCAGGCGATAGGCTCTGGTGATGCGCGCCTCGCCGGTCGGACAGCCGCCGATCCTGCGGCATTCGGCAAGGAGCTCGGGTCCGGCCGCGCGGTGGATCGCACCGTCGACGCCGCCGCCGCCCAGCAGCGTCGAATTCGCGGCATTGACGATGGCATCGACCTCGAGCCGCGTGATGTCTGCGACCGTGATTTCGATGCGGCTCAGAGGCGAACGACCTTGCCGGGGTTGAGGATATTGTCCGGATCGAGCGTCTGCTTCAGGAGCCGCATCAGCGCCACGCCCTCGCCATGCTCGGCCGTGAGGAAATCGATCTTGCCGTAGCCGACCCCGTGCTCGCCGGTGCAAGTGCCGTCCATGGCGAGGGCGCGCATGACCATGCGCTCGTTGAGGCGGCGCGCCTCGGCCATCTCCGCGGGCTTCGACGGGTCGATCAGAAAATCGACATGGAAATTGCCGTCGCCGACATGGCCGGCAATGCCCGATTGCAGCGACGAGGCGCGCAGATCGGCTTCGGTCTCGGTGATGCACTGGGCGAGACGCGAGATCGGCACGCAGACATCGGTCGGCCAGGCGCGACAGCCGGGCCGCATCGCCATCAGCGCGTAGTGGGCATTGTGGCGCGCATGCCAGAGCTTGTTGCGCTCCTCAGTGCTCGCCGCCCAGCGAAACGCGGTGCCCCCCTCAGCCGCCGCCAGCTCCTTCACGATGGCGACCTGCTCGTCGACGCCCGCCTTCGTGCCGTGGAACTCGAAGAACAGGGTCGGCGCCTCGGCATAGTCGAGCTTGCCCCAAGCATTGACGGCACGCATCGCGAACGGATCGAGCAGCTCGACGCGGCCGATCGGCACACCGAGCTGGATGGTCGCGACCACCGTGTCGACCGCCTGGGCCACGCTCGGAAACGGACACACCGCGGCCAGCACCGCTTCGGGAATGCCGTAGAGCCGCAGGGTCACCTCGGTGATGATGCCGAGCGTGCCTTCCGAGCCGACGAACAGCCGCGTCAGATCGTAGCCGGCCGAGCTCTTGCGCGCGCGCCGCGCGGTGCGCACGACCCTGCCCTCCGCCGTCACGACCTCGAGCGACAGAACGTTGTCGCGCATGGTGCCGTAGCGCACGGCATTGGTGCCGGAAGCGCGGGTTGCGGCCATGCCGCCAAGCGACGCATCGGCGCCGGGATCGATCGGGAAAAACAAGCCGGTATCGCGCAGATAGTCGTTGAGCTTGTTTCGCGTGACGCCGCATTGGACGGTGCAGTCGAGGTCTTCGGGCGAGACGCGCAGGATCTGGTCCATCCGCGACACGTCGAGGCAGACGCCGCCTTCGAGTGCCGCGACATGGCCTTCGAGCGAGGTGCCGGTGCCATAGGGTATGAGCGGCACCTTGTGTTCGCGACACAGCCCGACCACCGCGACGACATCCGCAGTCGCTTCTGCGAAGACGACGGCATCGGGCGGCATCGTGGCATGATGACCCTCATCGCGCCCGTGCTGTTGCAGTACCGAATCGGCGGTCGTGACCCGATCGCCGAAGCGCGCGCGCAACGCCGCGAGCACGGCATCGATGTCGCGGTTGGGTCGGCGCGCGGCGGCCGTGCTCATGTCGGCCGCTCAGTGCTTTTGCGACGCGGCGAAAGCGGCCTTTTGCTCGGGCGTCGCCTCCGTCGCGTATTTCTTCTTCCATTCGTCATACGGCATACCATAGACGATTTCGCGGGCGGCGGGATCGGTCAGCGGAATGCTCCGCTCTTCGGCGGCCTCGCGATACCAGCGCGACAGACAATTGCGACAGAAGCCCGCAAGATTCATCAAGTCGATATTCTGCACGTCGGTGCGCTCGCGCAGATGCTCAACGAGGCGCCGGAAGGCCGCCGCCTCGAGCTCGGTTCGGGTCTGATGGTCCATGGTGAAACTCTCCTTCCCGCTATTGTGGGACGCGGATCGCCGAATTTCCAGTGCCGGAACGAGAGCGATGGAAGACCCGATCGTTGCGGCGCATGCCGCGAGGGCAATGCCTCGAGGCGCGGGGTGTCAGATCTTGCCGTCCCAGCCCGCCATCTGCAGACCGGCAAGGAAATCGGCTCTGTCGGCGGCTCCGGCGTACGGCGTCAGGAGCCGCCCGCGTTGGACCACCTCTTCCTTGAACGCGTTCACGAAGGCAGCCAGAGGCTTTGCGGCTTCCTCAACGCGACCAAGCCGGCCCAGCGCTGCGGCAACGATAGCCGCCGCGAGACCGAGAGTTGCGAATTTCTCGACCCTTTTGGCGATTCCGAGCGCCTCGGCGTAGTTGCCGACATGGTAGTGAGCGAGAGCCAGGGTCGTGGACATGAGATCGAGCTGCGGATCGAGCGGGCTGTGCCTGATGCTTCGCTCGATCGGTTCAATTGCCTCGGCTGCCCGGCCGGCGTAAATCAGGACCTGACCAAGCCGGTAATGGCCGGTTGCCAGATTGGGGTTGAGGAGGATCGTCTCTTCGGCTTCTGTCACGGCCTCCTGGTGGCGACCGAGATAGAGGCTGGCCCCGGACAAGGCGTGATGCGCGAGCGCGTCCCGCCGGTCGAGGCTGATGGCTCGTCGCGCCGCGCGCTCGGACTCTTCCAGGTCCTTCCGGGGCGCGGCCGACCAGCCATAGACGGCGGCACCATAAAGAATTCTCGCCAGTCCGATATGCCCCTGGGGCAGATCGGGATCACGCGCGACGGCCTCGCGAAACAGGGCCACTGCTTCAACGTAACCTTCGTACGAGACCCGGTTGAGATGCCACATGCCTCGCTGGAAGCAATCGAAGGCGCTGAGGTCGCGTATCGGCCTTCTGGCGGTACGAACGGCTTCGTTCGACAGCATTGCGGGCTCAAAGGCGGTGACGACCTTTTCGGTGACCTCGTCCCGCAACGCGAAGATATCAGCCAAGGCGCTATCGAAAACGTCCGCCCATATGTGGGCCGCGGAGGCGGCGTCAATCAGCTGCGTCGTGATTCGGGCGCGCCCTTTGAAGCGCTGCACGCTCCCTTCGAGGACATAGCGCACGCCTAATTCGCGACCGACTCTGCGTACGTCGACCGCCCGATTTTTGTAAACAAAGCTGGAATTTCTCGCGATGACAAAGAACCATCGCCAACGGGACAAGGCGGTTATGATGTCCTCGGTTATGGCGTCCGCGAAATATTGTTGATCTTCTGCGTCGCCGAGAGTCTGGAAGGGCAGCACCGCGATGGACGGCTTGTCAGGCAGCGACGGCGGGTGGCCGGGCTGGCCGCGACGAGCAATGGCGCTTCCGAAGCCGGCGATCGCGTAAACTCTGACCGGCTCTTCGATGTTCTTCAGGGATTGTCCGCCAAGGTCGATGTAACCGGCGGAAAGTCTGCCGCGTACTTGTCGGTAGGCGTCTTCCGAAATGCAGATGCCTCCCGGCTCCGACAGGCTTTCGAGACGTGCGGCAATGTTGACGCCCTCTCCCCAGACATCGCCGTTCTCGTCTGCGATGACGTCGCCGAGATGGATGCCGACGCGCATCTCCATTGGGTCGGCAGCGGATGACCGGTCATTCATGCGTTTGATGCTTTGCTGCATCGCCATGGCCGCACGAGCCGCCTCGACCACCGATGGAAATTCGATCAGGGCACCGTCGCCGCTGGTATTGAAAATGCGACCTTGATGTTTCGCCGCTTCCGGCCCGATGACATCCAGCAGCAGTGATTGAAGGCGCGAGACCGTTCCCTCCTCGTCGGCGCCCATCAGTCTGCTGGAGCCGACGACATCGGTGGCCAGAATCGCGGCGAGCTTGCGTTTAGCCGGGTCGGTTCCCATGGACGTGTGCTCTCGGCAACGCCGTAACGGTCTATTCTAGATCATCTTATTCGATTTCGGGCTTTTCTTACGCACAGGGTGAATTCGTGCAGTCCGTAATCGCCAAACGCCTCGACCGACGCGTTGAATGCATCGGCGCAATATCCGATCCACCGCTCGGGTCTGGTTCGATAGAGCTCCTGAAGCCGACGGCTCGCCCGATGCGGCGGCCCCAGGAAGTTTACCGAGAAACCGCGCGAGCTCGTCGCCGCAAGCATGTGCAATGTTTTTTCAATATAAGCTTCCCATGTCGGGACGTCGGCTTCCAGCACGACGTTGAATACGCCGCTGGCCACGGTGTAATCGGCCGGCACGAGGCAATCTGCGGCGATGAAAAATTCATTCTTTTCGGACCCGGTCGATTGTTTCGCATGCGCGATCATTGCCGGGACAAAATCGTAGCCCTTGTAGGCAATGGCGGCGTCCGCGAAGCGACGCCTGAGAAACGTGGCCAGGGCCCCGTACCCGCAGCCAAAATCGTTTATCGATAGCGGTCTTTCGAAATTGCAGATCTTCAGCAGCTGGACAAATCGCAATTCCTGGCTCAATCGGTCTGGCCAATCGACGCCTCTTGGCGTCGCGCCGTATTTGGAAATCGTGCTCTCGTAGTGGCGTCGCACGCTCTCGAGGCACTGGTCCATCGCTTCCTCGTGGGACATGGAACCGCAGCATCGCGGCGTGCCGGCTACCTACCTTTTTCGTGCCTTCGCTCTTGGCCCGGCGCGACGCGGGGCGGCCAGCGGAGCGGCACTCGCAATCCTGACCACCCTGTAGATGGTGCCACTTTCACTGCTGTCGCCATACGTTATGTCGTGGTGGCCGGGGTCGCCGCCTTGTCCGACCCAGACAAATTTCATCGGCAAATGGGCACCGTTGCCGGAGATATTTTCGAAAATAACGCTGCGCAACTTGTCATGCACCGTGACGGCCGGATCACTCGAGCATCTCAGTGTCCTCAGATACCGGAACCACTCATTCCATTTTGGGATCTCCTGGTGATTGCCGGGAATTATTCCCATCAAGTCTGCAATCAGTTCGAGTGGATGTTTTTTCGACGGATCGAAAAGCCGGAACTCCTTCTCCGCCGCGACCACATATTCGATTACATCGGCATCGAAGCGTTCGTTGGCCAAACCCTGCAGGCTGGGCACGACCGACTCACGGACAAACATCCCCATTTGTCCCCCCTGGATTTATCGCCCCATTCCAATCGCGGGCGCTTTTAGCTTAACAAGCGGTTGCATTTTGAACAAGCAGCCCAACGAAAAATTGCAGCCGGGGTGAGCCCGAGATGCTGTTTTTGAAGGCGGCGCTCCTTCACGCTGCCCGCGCCGCGTCGTCGACGGCCATGCGGCGGATGCCTTGAGGCGGGTGGCCGAAGACGCGCAGGAACGCACGTCGCATGCGCTCCGGATCGCCGAACCCGACGTTGCGCGCGACCATCTCGATCGGCTCCGCGCCGCGTTCAATCCGGGCCCGCGCCACCTCCGCTCGCAGGCGCTCAACCGCCTTGGCGGGCGTTTTCCCGGTCTCGGCCAGGAACGCGCGACCGAATTGGCGCGGGCTCAGACAGGCGACGTCCGCCAATGTCTCTATTGAGAGCGTTTCGGTGAGATGTTCGCGGATGTAGGTCAGGACGGTGCGTATCCGGTCCGACTCCGGCTCCATGTCGAGCATGGCCGAGAACTGGGACTGGTCGCCCGGCCGGCGATGATAAACCACCAGATAATGAGCCGTCGCACGCGCTGCCTCGAAGCCAAGGTCTTCCTCGATCATCGCCAGCGCGAGATCGATCCCTGCCGCGATCCCGGCCGAGGTCCATATGTCCCCGTCCTTCGTGTAGATCCGATCGCCCTTCACCTTCACGCGCGGGAACATGCGCTGCAGCAGCGCCGTGAATTTCCAATGTGTCGTCGCACGCCGGCCGTCAAGGAGGCCGGCCTCGGCGAGCGTGAACGCCCCCGTGCACACGCTGGCGATCCGCCGCGACCGGGCGGCCATGCCGCGCACGGTCGCGCTCAGACCCGGCGGCATGGCGGCGGGCGTCCTCGACGCGCCGCCCCCGACGACGATGAATGTGTCGCAGCTTTTGCGCGGTATCGGACGGGCGACGACGTCCAATCCGCTCGAGCTTTTGACCGTGCCGCCACCTTGCGCGACGACATGGATCCTGTATCGCCTGTCACCATCGAGGCCCCCGGCCACCTCGAACGCGGCGAGGGGGCCGGTCAGATCCTGGATCTGAAAGCCCGGAAAGATCAGAAACGCGACGTCGCGCGCAATGACGCCGCCAACCGCTCGTTGCTCTGCCGCCATGGCGCAGTTCCTTTCCGGCTCCGGCGGGATAGGAGGTAAACAGGTTTTTCCCGCCACTATTATCTAGCGCGGGTCGAACCGGACGGGAAGCCGGCCCCGCCTCCAAAGGAGCAACACGCGACCGCGACCATCCGGAGGACGATGGCCGAAAATGAGGGATCTTCGTCATTTCGCCACCACGCCGCTTGCGCAAACATGCCAGTTGAAGGCGCGAGGAGGATATCATGACCGCTCGGCAGGTGCGCGACGCCAGGCTCGGCATTTTGGGTCCGGCCCGATCACCCGGCTCTTCGGTGGCGGGGCGGATTGTCGCGACGATCGGGCTGTGGCGGCGCCGCGCCCGCGGACGCAGGCTGCTGTCGACGCTCGGCGAGCAGGAGCGCCGCGATCTGGCATTGAATCCCGGCGATGTCATGACGGAAGCGGCAAAGCCTTTCTGGCGCGGATGACGGCCGTGGTCGGGACTACGCCAACGGCTTCTACCATGACCGCAGCGACCGGGCGCCCGGCGCCGGCGGTGTCACCAGGCGCGCGCGCATCGCGCCGCGGCCCTTTGGAGCGGTCCAACGCGCTCGTTCTTGCCGTCGCCCAGGGACTTTTCACGGCTGCCCTTGCCGTCGACCTGACACTGACGGGTCTGACCGGCTATCAACTGGCGCCCGACAAGTCGCTCGCCACGCTTCCGTTCGCACTGATCACGGTCGCCGGCGCCGTGACGACCCTCTTCGCCTCGCTGCTGATGCAGCGCATCGGCCGACGCTGGGGCTTTGTCATCGGTGCCTCGACCTGCGCCGTGGGTGGCTCGATCTCGCTCTGGTCGGTCCTTCATGGCGCTTTCTGGTCGTTCTGCCTCGGAACGGCGGCGGTCGGCGTATTCCAGGCGTTTGCGCAATATTATCGCCTGGCCGCCGCCGACTCCGTCGGCCCCGATCGCAAGGCCCGCGTGATCTCGATGGTCCTTGCCGGCGGCGTCATCGCCGCCGTGCTGGGACCGGCGCTGGCGGCCTGGAGCAAGAGCTTCTTCCCGACACTGTTCGCGGGCTCCTACCTGATGGTCGCGGCCCTCGGTGCCGCCTCGGCGCTCCTGCTCGCGGCGGGGTATCGCGACATCGAATCGACGAGCGACATGCCGGATCGCGCCGACCGCCCGGCGCGCAGCCTGAGAGCCGTCTTGCTTCAACCGATCTCCCTGGCGGCGCTCGCCAACAACGTCATTGGCGGCGTCGTGATGATGTTCGTCATGACCGCCGCTCCTCTGGCCGCGGTTGCAAGCCATCACTCGATCGATGATGGCGCCAATATCATCCAGTGGCACCTCGTCGGCATGTACGCCCCGTCCTTCTTCGCCGGCTGGCTGATCACCCGCTTCGGCATGCCGGCGGTCCTCTTCGCCGGCATGGTGCTCAGCGGCGTGTGCGGATTGATCGCCACGACATCGACGGGCCTGGTCGCCTTCTATGTCGCGCTGCTCTGCCTCGGCGTCGGCTGGAACTTCATGTTCGTTGGCGGGACGACGCTTCTCGCCTCCTCGCACCTCCCCGCCGAGCGCGCCCGGGTGCAGGGCGTGGCCGAGATGATCCGGTACGGCTTTACCGCTGCCGCGACGCTTGCCGCAGGACCGGTGCTGGAGCGTTTTGGCTGGGTGAGTTTGAACCTCGTCATTCTGCCGCTGTTGCTGATCGCCGCGGTGATGACGCTGATCTGGGTGCGATCGACCGACAGGGAGAATGATGCTCAGGCGGGCGCACCGCTTCCGTCCGCTCCCCGCGGCGCGGCACGATAGAGCGTCGCCTCGGCGAGGATCGGGGCGAGGAGGCGCGCGAGGCGCTTCGCCCATTCGAGCGCGCCGGCCGCATCGGCGATGAGATCCTGCCGGATCTCGACGGCGACATGGGGCAGACCGGGCCCGTGCGCGTGGCGGAACACGGTGTAGCCGCGCGGCTCCCGTGCCGAATAGGGCTCATTGTCGCCGACAACCAGGCCCGGCTCGTCGCTCAGCGCCGCCAGCAGCGGCACCGCAATGCGGGGATCGTCGGCCCACAACACCCCGATATGCCAGGGCCGGACGAAGTCGGCCATCACCGGCGTGAAGCTGTGGATCGCGATCAAGGCCGGCACGGATGGCATCGCGAAAAGGCACCGGGCAATGGCGGCGTGATAGGGCGTGAATATTTCCGCGCGGCGGGCATCGCGGCCTCCCGGCGACAGATCGCGATTGCCGGGAATGGCGATGCCGTCGCTCGCGGCCGGGATCGAGCTCGGATCGTCGAGGGCGCGGTTGCAATCGATGACGAGGCGCGAATAGCCGGCAAGGATCGCCGAAGCGTCGAGCGCCGGCCGCAGAAGGCGCGTCACCGCGGCAGCGCCGATATCGACGGCAATGTGCTCGGCGAGGCGCGCGCGCGGCAGGCCCAGCCCCGAAAGCGCCGCCGGCACGCGATTGCTGGCGTGATCGCACACCAGCAAAAGCGGCGCTCTTCCCGATATCTCTTCGAATGGCGGCGGGTCGGCGGGCGACAGCAGCGACATGCGCTCACTCTATCGTGGGCCGGCCGTGATGCCCAACCCTCGAAGCCGCCTCG
>Ga0123356_10002033_pt1 | contig 21839 bp, 18 predicted proteins | sample TergutEmb28metaG_2_FD_92546 | JGI IMG/M metagenome (GOLD analysis project Ga0123356, IMG submission 92546) | Embiratermes neotenicus P3 segment gut microbial communities from Petit-Saut dam, French Guiana - Emb289 P3 | ecosystem: Host-associated > Arthropoda: Insects > Digestive system > Gut ... | reverse complement strand
GCTTCTTCAAGAGAAGAAGACAAAAAAATGGAACGCATGGCTGGCGTTTGGAATCAGTACCAGTGTATGGTAACTTTTAATATGTCCCGCAGCGCATCTTATTTTGAATCAGGGATCGGGCGCGGTATGGGTTTCCGCGATTCAAACCAGGACTTGCTTGGCTTTGTTCACCTTGTACCGGAGAGAGCACGTGCGCGTATTTTGGACATCGCCGCAACACAATTCCCCGATGGCAGCGCGTATCATCAGTATCAGCCTTTAACAAAGCGCGGCAATAATGAAATCGGCTCCGGTTTTAACGACGACCCCTTGTGGCTTATCTGCGGTGTTGCCGCGTACATTAAAGAAACCGGTGACTACAGTATTCTGGATGAAAAAGTTCCGTTTGATAACGATGAAAAACTTGCGGACACGCTTTTTATTCACTTAAAACGTTCATTTGATTTTACCGTGAACAACAAGGGTCCGCACGGGCTGCCGTTAATAGGCCGCGCCGACTGGAACGATTGTTTAAACTTAAACTGCTTTTCCAAAACACCGGGCGAGTCTTTTCAGACAACCGCAAACTTTGAAAGCGGCGTAGCGGAATCAGTTTTGATTGCGGGGATTTTTGCGTTTGTCGGTCCTGACTATGTCGAGATTTGCAAACGAACAGATCGTATCGATGAAGCGCAGTATGCAGAAAAAGCAATCGCCACAATGACCGACGCGATTAATCAGCACGGCTGGGACGGCAATTGGTTCCTTCGCGCCTATGACGCTTACGGCAAAAAAATCGGAAGTAAAGAATGTGAAGACGGAAAAATATATATCGAGTCAAATGGTTTTGCTGTAATGGCAGGTATCGGCGCAGAAGACGGACGCGCGATTAAGGCGCTGGATTCTGTAAAAGAACATTTAGATTCCAAGTACGGAATTGTTTTATTGCAGCCTGCATACAAGGAATATCATTTGGAGTTGGGCGAAGTTTCATCGTATCCGCCCGGTTATAAAGAAAACGCTGGTATCTTTTGTCATAACAATCCGTGGGTTACGATAGCGGAGACAAGAATGGGCAGGGGTACCCGCGCGTTTGAAACTTACGCAAAGATTTGCCCCGCTTACCGCGAAGACGACAGCGACCTTCGCCGCATGGAACCGTATGTGTACGCGCAGATGGTCGCGGGCAAAGACGCTGTCCGACATGGAGAAGCAAAAAATTCATGGCTTACAGGAACAGCGGCGTGGACATTTGTAAGTATTTCGCAGTACATCCTTGGCGTGCGCCCTGTCTTTGACGGTTTATTAATAGACCCGTGTATTCCTTCGAGTATGAAAGGTTTTTCTGTTACTCGTTTTTTCCGGGGCGCAGATTATCACATCACCGTAGACAACAGCGCCGGCGCAGAGAAGGGAATAAAATCGATAACAGTTGACGGCAATGCGCTCAGCGGAGAAGCGTTGAAAAACGCAGTACTGCCTGTGTTCGGCGACGGCAAGGTGCATAAGATAGTTGTAACGATGTGATAATGATAAAAATAGTGAAAACAATAAAAAATATATTTTTATTATTCACAATTTTATTCTTGCTTTACGGCTGCGCTTCAAACGAAGGAAATGGTACAGCCAGCCCTGCAGTTGCAAATCTCAGCGCGCCGAGTCTTACGCTTCATGTAAATGGAAACAAGGTATATAACGAAAACGGCGATGAAGTCAGGCTTGTCGGCGTAAATATTTGCAGTCTTGAATGGAACTCAAGAGGTGATAATGTAATTGCCTCGGTATACGAAGTTTTTGCAAACTGGAATTGTAATGCAGTGCGTCTGCCATTATCGCAGGATTATTGGTTTGGTAAAGTTTCAAATTGGAGTACGCCAAGACCGCCCGATAACGGTGTTCAATATCAGCAGACAATAGATGATATTATTCAGCTTGCTTTGAGTTTTGGTAAATATATAATACTCGATCTTCATTGGTCAAACGCAGGTGTTTGGGGACAAAACATCGGACAGCACTATATGCCTGACGAAAACTCGCTTGAGTTCTGGATCGATATAGCAAAAAAATACGCAAACAATCCTGCGGTCTTATTCAATCTCTATAATGAACCTCACAGTATAACATGGGATGTATGGAGAAACGGCGGTGTCATAACAGATGAAGAAAAGAAATTGACCTACACTACGCCCGGACACCAGAAGATCCTCGAAGAAATCCGCGCGGCAGGCGCAAACAATATTATTATCGCAGGCGGCCTTGACTGGGCGTATGATCTAAGCGGAATAGTAAATTATGCGCTGGAAGATACTCCCGGCGGCAATGGTATAATTTATGATTCGCATATTTATCCATGGAAAGAATGGGATGGCAGTAATCATAATTTTAGAGTTTTGCGCATTTACAATGATCATCCCATCATTATAGGAGAAATTGGAATTGATCCTGACGGCGAATGGGGAGCATCGGAACGTCCAAACTGGTTAAGAATTATGCTCGATTGGATAGACGCATACGAGCTTCATTGGGCAGGCTGGTGTTTTCATACAGACGCAACTCCAAGCATGATATCAAACTGGCAGTACACGCCGACAAAGCACCATGGCGCGATAATGAAAGAAAGACTGTTATCCTATTTTAACACCAACGCCCACTTGGTTAGGCTGCCCAAGAAACCGTGACTATGACGCAGCCGGCGCAAGCGTTGCATGCGTTTCTGCAAGCTGATTAATAATCGGCAGTTTCTGCGGGCACTTTTCTTCGCATACGCCGCATGCAATACACTTTGACGCATCTGCGCTCTTAATCCAGCTCCATCCGTTCATCATTTCGAAGTATGCGCTCTTTGCATGATCCTTTAAGCCGTAAACTTTGTAACGGTTCATTATTTCGAACAAGTACGGAATATCAATACTCTACGGACATGGTTTGCAGTAATTACAGCCTGTGCAATAGAGCTTTGCATGATTTTTATTTTCTTCCATCATTTTTTTGATATGATGAAGTTCTGTATCTGTAAGATGACCTGACATCGAAGCAATCTTAAAGTTTTCGTTTACCATGTTCATGTTTTCCATGCCTGAGAGAGCGATGTCTACATTTTCGTTGGCAAGAACAAAACGCAATGCCATTTCTGCGGTACTGGCAGCGCGGGTGCCGTTTGCATTTTCTAAAAGCCCCTGAATCTGTTCGCTTGGCGCGCCGAGTCTTCCGCCGCCGACAGGACCCATTACCACAATGCCCAAACCTTTGGATTTTGCGTAAGCGATGTTTTCTTCGTTGGAACGATCGAGCATGTTATATTGGACTAGCGTAGACTCAAAAATGCCCGAGTCAATTATTGGTTTATAATTTTCCGCCGAGTCATGATAAGAAAAAGAAATGTGTTTGATAAGTCCCTGTTCTTTTGCTTTTATAGCTGCTTCTAATGGACCAAACTCTTTGTTTTTGCCGCATTCCTGCCAGCCTTTAAAGCTTTGAAGCGAGATTCCCCAAAAATGATAGAAGTCGATGTAATCTGTTTCGAGCTTCTTCAAAGATTTTTCCAGCCGTTTCATCCAGTTGTCGCCGCTGTTGTCTTCGATCGGATTTTTTGTGGACAGATAAACTTTATCACGGTAACCTTTAAGCGCTTTACCGACTGCGTCTTCGCTTAGTGTCTCGCAGTACAAAGGAGCAGTATCAACATAGTTTACGCCCATATCAAACGCCTGCTGCATTAGCGGAACGGCTAAATCTTCGTCTACGATTTTTTTGCCGTTAACTTCTTTCATGGGCAAGCGCATTGCGCCGAACCCTAAAGCAGAAACTTTCTTTCCGGTTTTCCCAAACTCTTTATATACCATAGTTTTCTCCTAAGAATTTTTACCACGAACCAACACGAACCAACACGAACCAACACGAACAATAGGAAAATATCGGACAGCAAGTTCGTGTGGTTTGTGGTTAAATTTCTAAAATTATCTCGTTCTCGGACTTTAACACCGAAGCGGGAATGTAATTTCCTTCCATTGCTGTGCCGTTAACCGTAAGTTTCTTGCAGCCGGATTCTTTTCCGTCGGGGTTGTTCACTTTTATATTAAGCTTACAGCCTCTAAAAACTTTTTCCATTGTAAAGGATTTCCAGCTTGAAGGAATCGCAGGCGCTAAACGCAAGCCGTCAATGTCAGGCCTTAACCCAAGGATACCTTCTACGCTGCCGACCATAACTGTACTTGCAGTACCAGTAAGCCAATGAACATGACTTCGGCCTTCGAACGGACTTTCGGAGCTTTCTGTAAACTGCGAATACACATACGGTTCCATTAATCGAATCTCTGCAATGTCATTCTGCGCGGCAGGACAGCTTTCCAGATAATACTCGACTGCGCGACCGCCTCTTCCTAACAAAGCTTCGGCTAAAATTATCCAGCCCTGCGATTGTAAAAAGATACCGCCGTTTTCTTTTGTTGACGGATTAAATAAAAGAGCAAGCGCACCTTCGAATGCATGTTTGACATAAGAGGGAGCCATAAGACGCGCACCGTACTTTGTGTTTAATTCTTTGTGTACAAGATCGAGTATCGCTTTGCTTCGTGTTTCATCGGCGAAGCCGGAGATTACTGCCCAGCTTTGCGGGTTAAGCCACATGTTCGCTTCGGGGTCGCCGGGTTTGCCGACAACAAAGTCGTCTTCTGTAATGCCGCGCACAAAGCGGTCTTTGTTCCAGCAGCGTTCTTCGATAACTTTTCCAAAGCGCGCTTTGAGATCTTCCATTCTTGCTTCTACTGCAGAATCTTTTTTGAACTTTGCAAAACGAATTGTAATCTCAAATGCATAATAGAGCTGCAGCGCGACAAACACAGAAACACCGTTTGCGCCGAGACGCAGACAGTCGTTCCAGTCGGCATGAAGCCCCGCAGGCAGTCCGTGTATACCCAAGTGGTTAAGAGAAAATTCGATAGCTCTTATCAAGTGATTAAAGAGTGTATCGCTGCCTTCATCGGCGTAGGGGATTACTTCGTCAAGCAGGGCAGTGTTGCCTGTTTCGGCAATGTACTTCCATACAGTTGGGAAAAGCCATAACGCATCATCGGCGCGGTAAGACGGATGTCCTGTTGATTGACCATATGATGGGTCTTCCGGTTTGTCTTCGTGTCCCGGGTTGTGTGTGTACTTTACAAGCGGGAGCGCGCCGCCGTGGTTAACCTGCGCGGAGATCATAAACTTAATTTTATCCAGAGCCATTTCGGGATCAAGGTGAATGATTCCTTGAATATCCTGAACAGTGTCGCGGTAGCCGTAACCGTTGCGAAGCCCTGAGTAAACCAAGGAGGCGGCGCGCGACCAGACAAATGTAATAAAACACTGATAGGCGTTCCATGTGTTAATCATGTTATTAAAGTTATCATCCGGTGTCTGTACTTTTAAGTTGTCAAGTTTTTTGTGCCAGTAGGCTTTAAGTTCAGCGATTTCGCTGTCCGGGATTTTTGAGTCTCCGTAACGGGCGACAAGTTCGTTTGCCTGTGTTTCGCGTTTTTGTCCAAGAAGGAAAACAAGTTCAATCTCTTTGCCGGGAGCGAGTTCAAGCGCAGTATGCAGAGCGCCGCATGGATTTAAATTGTAGTTTAATGTGCCGTCAAGTTTGCCTTTTTCTACAGAGACAGGGTTTCCGTAATCACGGTAACTGCCGAGGAACGCCGCGCGGTCGCCGCAGAAACTTGTCACCTTTGCGCCTGCCAGACCAAAGAAGCGCGTTTCTACGCGGCTTTCGTTGACGGCGTTGAGACAGTTTTCGTTAATTGTCTGCAGAACAAATTTATCTTTAAAATACGTGCGTGTTATAAACTGGGTATACTGAAGGTTAACCTGATCCTGTTCATAAAAACTTTCGCATGTAAATTCAACAAAACCAAAAACAGAAATTTTTCGGGCTTTTGAGCCTTTGTTAGAAACTTTAACCCGCCATACTTCGTAGTCTGAGCCGTGGGGTACATAGTACAAAGCTTCGGAATGTATGTCTTTGTAATCGGCTTCGATCTGAGTGTAGCCTGTGCCGTGACGGCAGATCGATTTATACTGGTCTAAGGGTTTACCTACAGGCTGCCATGAAGCTGACCAATAATCGCCGTTTTCATCATCACGCAGATAGATATAGCGGCCCGGTCTGTCCTGCTCGTTAAAACGATAGCGAATTAAGCGCCCTGCAGCTCCGCTCTTTACAAAGCTGTAGCCGCCCGCATTATTGGAAATGATTGCGCCGTAAGCGGGAGACCCAAGGTAATTTGCCCAAGGGGCAGGCGTATCGGGTTTGTCTATCACATATTCTCGTTTCTCAGGATCAAAATAACCGTATTTCATTATAACCTCCTAATAATACAGCCGAATGGCTGTGCAGTAAATCGAAAATGAACATACCGCCGAGCTGTAAAACAGCGAGGGTTCCCGCTCGGCAACGAAGTTTCATTAAACCTCCATTGATTTACTGGTTAAAAACATTTTATCATAAATACAATGGATTTGGAACAAGAAGAAGCGCTGTATGAATTTCTCGAAAACGTATCAGAGCCGTTTACATTGGAAGATGTGACCATCTATGTACAAGCCTCGGGGCAAAAACCCGATAAAAAGCTGGTTGCAGAAATAGGCGCTTATCTTGACGCCCGGAAAATAGCCTTTAAACAGAATAATCGTTACTGGGTTTCCCGCCGAAATTGCTTTGAGCAGGGAGTCTTTGTTATTACGCCTTCTCGCCTTGAGCTTTTAAACGGCATATTGATTCCCGGTCATCGATGTGTTCCATTCGCCAATCCGCTGACTCTGCCGCACCGCTATAAATTTTATTGGAAAGGCGAAGCAGTTCCGGTTACAACGACAGAAGCGCCGCCGGAAGACCTGTATCCTTATTACTGTATTTACGGCGAAGAATTTGCTCCCCAGTATATTGCAAGGGATAACCCAAAAAACGAAGAAGCTTACAATGCCGATCTTTACGAAGACCCGCCGGAAGTTTCGATTCATACTTTGGATATGCGTGTTATTTACCGTGAGAGCGGATTTGTTCCCGGAGATCGTTTTGTAGTGCGTACGATTGACTGGAAGGAATGCAAGTTTGAAATGGAAAAAGCCGCAAAGGATACCTGGTCCCGCGCCGATTTGGATGAATGGCTTGAGGCTGCAGAGAATGGCTTTGAAGACAGCTTTGCTTTATTGGGTCCCGGAGCTGGTACAGAAGAGCAGATTGCATTCGCGTTTTGGTTTGGCGGTAAGCGCATGAGAGATGTTCCCGCTTATTCGCTCGAAGAATTTCTATACGAAAAAACTAATCGCGTAGATATAGTGCCCTATGGCATAGAAAGCAGGTTCTGGTTTGCAGGCAAGGAAATTCCCGACAGCAAGAATCTTCAGAATTATACGGTTCCGCCTGACAGAACATTTATAGAAGAATTATTGTATCAAAAGAATATACCTATTTCTGAATTTGTAATACTTTCCTATATAAGAGACGCGTTTTACAGGAATGAAAAAGATATTGACAATGTAATTAACCGTCTTGTTCCGCCTGTAGTTCATTTGGAAGAAGCAGAATGGGATATTCTCGCAGATTATATTTCTGACAGTATGGATGATTACTACAAGAGCTATTCATTGTTCTTGGATCAAGGCGCAGGTCCTATTCGTCAGCGCGTGGCGGAGCTTCATACCGCTGTTATTGAATTATCTGCTAAATTACAGAAGGGTGAGATCGAAATTGTCTGGCTTCCGCGTCATACCTTTATTGTATTGTCTCAGATACAAGGTCATGCGGCAGCGCTGCTAGAAGATCTTGCGTTTGACGAATCTCCCGGAGATACGGACATTACCGCAATGGACAATTCGCTGGATAGCATGATAGACACTTACTCCGACATTAAGGAGCTTATTAATACTGCGATGGATAATTTTAGAAGAAGTAACCTTACGCTAATCCATGGCGGTAAAGTTTCGGAACAGTCAAACGGACAGTTGTGGCGGATGATTCAGATTAGTATATCAGGACTTGATGTATGGAGACGCGCGATTATTTCTCATGACTGCGCAATGGAAGAACTTCATCAGCTGATTCATATAAGTATGAACTGGAACGGCAGCGGCAATTTTAAATTTTACTGCGAAACGCCGAATAATACCAAAGAATATCTGCATAATAAAGTTAAACTCGGAGACATTGACTTTAGAGGCAAGAAAGAACTAATATACGAATACGGATCAAAATGGAATGTTAAAGTAATTATTATGTCGTCGTATCAGCCTGCCAAAAATGAAGTAACCCGTTTTATTGCAGGTGAAGGCGCGGCTCCGCCTGAGCAGATCGACGGACCCCGTCATTTTAGAAGGCTGCTTGGTTTTCTGGAAGCGGGCAATAATTCAGAAAAACAAACGGCAAAGCACCAATTGGGACTTGAGTTTGTTCCCGATGTTTTTGATTTGGATAAGATGAACCGCAGTTTAAGAGAAGTGTTTAAATAAGCGTAACTATGGAGGTTATTTATGGATAAATTAAAAGCACAGGTGTTTGAAGGTGTTTTGTCTGTAATAGTTAATGCAGTTTTATTCGGAATAAAATTTTGGGCAGGACTTATTACAGGTTCTATTGCTTTGATAGCCGATGCGTGGCATACGCTCTCTGATTCGCTTACTTCTATATTTGTAATTTTTTCTGCAAGACTGTCATCAAGAAAGCCCGATAAAGAACATCCCTTTGGGCATGGACGCTGGGAGCAGATTTCTTCTATTTTTATTGCGTTTATTTTAGGAATAATTGCTTACGATTTTTTGATTAATTCTATAGAAAGATTTCAGTACAGGGAAAGCGTTGTTTTCGGAACGCTTGCAATTGTTGTTACTGCCGTATCAATTGTTATAAAGGAGCTGCTTGCTCAATGCGCGTTTTACATTGGGCGTAAAACAGACAATGTAATTGTTAAGGCTGACGGCTGGCATCACCGTTCGGACTCATTGTCTTCGGTTGTTGTATTAATTGGTATTATAATCACAAAGTTTACAACCGGATTGTGGTGGATGGACAGCGTTCTTGGTATTTTCTGCGCATTGGCTATTTTCTATGCCGCTTTTCAAATAATGAATGAGTCAATCACCAAATTGCTTGGCGAAGAGCCCGAAAAGGACTTAATCGATAAGATCAACGCAGAAGTAAAAAAAATATACAGCAATGATCTGCAGATTCATCATTTACATCTGCACAACTATATTTCGCAGAAAGAATTAACCATGCATATAAAACTTGATAATAATATGTCAATAGAAAACGGACATAAAATTGCAAGCGAAATCGAAAACATAATTAAGGAAAAATTTGACATGGAAGTAACTACCCACATTGAACCGCTAAATTAGAGAAAGAAGAACCACGAAGTTCTGCGAAGTTTCATCTACACATTGAACGGTTAATTTAACCGATTTTTAGCAATTCATTCATTTTAGATTAACGCTGCAATTATAGGATTTTTGTAATTCAATTACTGAGGAGTAAATTATGAAAATGAAACTTATTGCAGTGTTAATGGCAGCAGCTGTCTTAACAGGCGCTTTTGCGCAGGCACCCTACACAATAGAAGTTGGCGGTTCAACTTCTGTAACACCTCTCATGGAAATGTTTGCGGCAGAATATGCCAACACAAGACCCAATGTCAGAGTTAACATTAACGGCACAGGTTCGGGCGATGGAATCACTAATGCAGGTTCTGTTTATCAGATTGGTATGTCAAGCCGTGAACTTACACCTGCCGAACAAGGCAGAGGCTTGAGAGTAGAAATCGTTGCTATCGACGGTATCGCAGTTATTGTAAACAGGCAGAATTCTGTTTCTAACCTTACAGTCGAACAGATTCGCGGTATTTATACAGGCGAAATCACCAACTGGAATCGTGTTGGCGGAAGAAACGCACGTATTGCAGTAGTAAGCCGTGAAGAAGGCTCGGGAACCAGAGGCGCTTTTGAAGAAATAGCGGGTTTTCAGGGCAGATTGGTCGCTAATTCTAACCAGTTAACAAGTACCGGCGCAATTTTAGCAAATATTGCTCAGAACCGTGACGCTATCGGTTATATTTCGCTTGGTTCGATTAATGATACAATCAAGGCTGTTTCTGTAGGCGGAGTAGCTCCGACAGCAGAAAACGTCGTAAACGGCACATACAGAATCGCGCGTCCTTTTATTGTTCTTACAGGGAACAATATCCATGCAGAAACAAGATCTTTTGTTCAGTGGATGCTCAGTGCTGCAGGTCAGGCTGTAGTCCGCAGAAGCTGGATTCCAGTAAGATAAGCTTAATATTGAATAGGGGCTGTTCGAGAAGAATTGAAACCATAGAGAATGTACTCTGTGGTTAAATTCTTAATTATTAGACAGCTCCTATTTAACCAAATTTTAACAATTCATTCATTTTCCTTTAACACTATAAAATCACCCTTTTCTTAAGTTTTTACTTAAGGAGTATTATATGAAAATTAAGTTTATCGCAATGATTATTATTGTTATTGCTCTGATGGGTGCTTGCACCAGGAATTCTGACAATCAGTCAGGGTCCGCCGCGCCTTACACAATCGAAGTAGGCGGTTCGACTTCTGTAACTCCATTAATGGAACTGTTTGCAGAAGAATATCAAAAGCTTTTTCCGCATATCAAAGTTAATATTAACGGTACAGGTTCCGGAGACGGTATCAGAAACGCGGGAGTGCTTTATCAGATTGGTATGTCAAGCCGTGACCTTACACCTGCAGAACAGGGACAAGGCTTAAACGCTATAACTGTAGCTATCGACGGTATCGCGGTTATCATGAATAATAACAGTCCTGTAAACAATCTTTCTCTCGAACAGATTAGAGATATTTATACAGGTGTGGCAACAAACTGGAATGCGATTTCGGGCGGATCAAAGAGCGGCAGAATCGCAGTTATCAGCCGCGAAGAAGGCTCGGGCACCAGAGGCGCCTTTGAAGAACTCGTAGGATTCCAGGGCAGATTAGTTGCCGGAGCAAACGAATCAACAAGCACAGGCGCGATCAAAGCGGGTATTGTTCAGAATGCAGACTCTATCGGATATATTTCGCTTGGTTCTGTCGACGAAACAATCAAAGCAATTTCTGTAAGCGGAGTTGCTCCGACTAACGACAATGTAAAGAGCGGCGCTTATCAAATTGCAAGACCGTTTATCGTTTTAACCGGAAACAATGTACACCCCGAAGCAAATGCTTTTGTCGATTGGATGTTAAGTCCTGCGGGTCAAGCAATCGTAAGCAGAGGCTGGATTACCGTTCGGTAATATTAGACAACAGGAATTTATGAATCGAAAATTTTCGGATGTCTTTTTTAAACATCTGGTCAGTATTGTAGCCCTCTTCTCCGTTTTGGCGCTGGGGGCTATACTATTGTTTGTTTTTGCGCAGGGTTCAATGCCGTTCTTTACTTATACAAGTTCTGATATACGGCTTGTCGCGCAAAACATTGATGAGTTAACTGTAAACGGTGTTGTTTATAAAGACCACAGCACATTTATTAATATCCCAAAAAGTTATGATTTTATATCGGTGCGTTTTAATAATGAAACTTTAGAAATTAATATTAACCATAATGAAAAAGATCCGCAAAAAATTCTTTCTTTTACGCATAACAACGAAATTAATGTTACGCATCCCGAAAATTATGTAAGCACTGTAAGCTGGCCTCAGTCGGCTATTATTGCCTCGATGCAAAAAAGAATACATATTATTCTCCCCGAGCCGCCTTATGGTTTATTTGGTTTTTTAAGCGGACTTGAATGGCGCCCGAGCAGAGACAAAGTTTATGGTATTCTTCCGATGATAGTTGGAACTTTAGCCGCAGGTTTCGGCGCTGTTCTGCTCGGTGTTCCGATTGCTCTTTTTTGCGCGCTCTTTATGGCAGAGTTCCTCAAACCTAAATTTGCCGCTATTATGCGCGCAGGCGTCGAACTGCTTGCGGGGATTCCTTCTGTCGTTTACGGATTTTTCGGTTTAATGGTAATTGTTCCGTTTGTGCGCTCCGCATTTAATATACCATCGGGCAATACATTACTTTCCGCCATAATTGTACTGGCATTAATGATACTGCCGACCGTTATAACAATCGCAGAAACTTCGCTGCGCGCGGTTCCATTGTCAGTAAGAGAAGCGAGTCTTTCTCTTGGAGCGAGCAAAATGCAGACAACATGGAGAGTTGTTCTGCCTCACGCAAACTCTGGAGTTATTGCGGGGGTCATTCTCGGCATTTCGCGCGCAGTAGGGGAGACTATGGCAGTTATTCTTGTAGCGGGTAATTCGCCTCATCTTACAATTAATCTGCTGTCGAGCGTGAGAACTCTTACTTCGACTATTGCGATGGAAATGGGCTATGCGTCAGGCAGACACAGCGAGATGTTATTTTCGATCGGCGTGACATTGTTCGCAATAATATTGATACTTAACAGTTTGATTCTTTGGTATCGAAGAAGGATGGAGCACGCCCTTTAAAGCACCGCGTTGCGGTGTGGATAAAAAATGTTGCGCGGCGTGGCGCACGAAAAAATTACAAGGATGGAGAATGCGCGAAGGCTTTAGCCTGAGCAGCGCGCCCCCTATGAAACAATTAGCTAAGAGAAAATTATTAGACAATTTAATGTACGGCATAATGGCGGCTGCGGCGGGCGGTGTCATCATTGCTTTGTTCTATGTATTAATTTATATTTTCCGTTCGCGGGCCGGATACTTAAACTGGTCTTTTCTTACAAGCGCGGAAACAGGTATTTTCCCGATGATTGTAACAACGCTTTATGTTGTCCTTGTTTCTATCGCTGTCGCTCTTCCCGTAGGTTTGGCGACCGCTATTTTCCTTAATGAATACTCAGGTAACTCGCCGTTTATAAGAATCCTGCGTCTTGCGATAGAGACTCTAGCCGGAATTCCTTCTATCATTTACGGTTTATTCGGGCTTTTAGTATTCTGCCGTTTTTTAAGTTTTGGCCAGTCAATCATTGCGGGCGCTTTTACGCTTAGTATTATGATACTTCCCGTTATTATCCGCACAACAGAAGAATCGCTTAAGTCGATTCCGGACTCTTTTAGAGAAGGCTCTCTTGCGCTTGGCGCGACAAAGTTTCAGACGACAGTTCATGTTGTTCTGCCGTCGGCTCTGCCCGGTATTTTAACTTCTGTTATTCTCGCAATCGGCCGTGTTGTCGGCGAGTCTGCGCCTGTACTGCTCACTGTCGGGCTTTCTAAAAATATGCCGCGCAGTATATTTGAATCAGGCAGAACACTGACCATACACTTGTATTATCTTACAAACGAAGCCGTGCGTCCCGAAGATTTTGGCATTGCGTTCGCGACTGCCGCTGTTCTTGTTATACTTGTGGTCATTATAAACACTGCGACAAAAATATTAACATATAATTTTGGCAAAAAACTTGGAGAAGCATTATGAAATTACATTTCATATTCGATTTAAATGCGCAGTTATGGAACTGCGTTAAAATGAGGTTATTATGATCGATAATAGAAACGAAAACAATGAATATAAAATAGAAGTTAGCGGCCTCGATCTCTTTTACGGTGATTTTCAGGCGCTTGTAAATATCAACCTTGCGATAAAAAGAGGCGATGTTGCCGCTCTTATCGGACCTTCGGGCTGCGGTAAATCGACGTTTATCAGAATACTTAACCGTATGAACGACTTGATCCCTTCGTGCCGAATCACAGGTCAGGTGCTGATGGACGGACAGGATATTCACAATGATATAGACGTAACGGAGCTTCGCAGCCGTGTAGGGATGGTTTTTCAGAAACCCAATCCTTTTAATATGTCGATTTTTGATAATGTCGCTTACGGAAAAAGAATGCAGGGCGTAAAAGACAAAAGAGCGCTCTCGGATATCGTAGAAACATCGTTAAAAAAGGCGGCTCTCTGGGGAGAAGTAAAAGACCGGTTAAAAAAACCTGCTCAGGCGCTTTCGGGCGGGCAGCAGCAGAGGCTTTGTATCGCAAGAAGTATCGCCATGGAGCCGGAGATTATTTTAATGGATGAGCCTACATCCGCTCTTGACCCGATTGCAACAGGACGTATAGAAGAATTAATCGGAGAATTAAAACAGGAATTTACTATAATTCTTGTTACACATGCTATGCATCAGGCTTCCCGGGTCAGCAATAAAACAGCATTCTTCCTATTGGGCGAAATAATAGAGTATAATGATACCAGAGAAGTTTTTACAAACCCGCGGGATAAGCGGACAGAAGATTATATTTCTGGTAGATTTGGTTAATAGGGGGGAATATGGAACCACGAAAATTTTTCTCAGAAGAACTTAGCCGTTTACGGCAGGATATTTTGGCAATGGCTACCAAGGTAGAAGAAAATCTTGGCAAAGCGCTTACCGCTTTAAAAAGACGCGATTCTGATCTTGCAAAAGAAGTCCGCGCTAATGACTCACAGATTGACGCAATGCAGTTAAGGATAGAAGATGACACCGCTATTGTCATCGCTACACAGCAGCCTGTCGCAAGAGATCTGCGCGAGATGGTAACGATATTTAAGCTTACCAGTAATATAGAAAGGGTTGGCGATCATGCAACGCACCTTGCACGTGCCGCAAAAAAATTATCAAAGAGCGGTGACTCACCTTTTAGAGCGCAGGAACATTTAGAAAAAATGGCAGAAACAGGCCAAAAAATGCTCCGCGCGGCAATTTCTTCTTATATGGAGCAGGATTCCAAAGCGGCGCGCAAAGCGGCTTCTATGGATGACAAGATAGACGAAGAGCACAAAGAACTTACAGAAAAAATCTTAAAGGTAATGAAGAAAAATCCTGAGCTTATAAAGAGCGCGCTTCAGGTTCTTCAGACTTCTAACCAGCTTGAACGCCTTGGAGATCATATTACTAATATCTGCGAAGCGGTTATTTACATGGTAGAAGGAAAGCATGAGGAGTTGAATGAGTAAAGATGTAATTCTGATCATCGAAGACGACTCTGATATTCAGGAATTACTCTCTCATGCGATGTCCAAAGAAGGCTGGAAACTTTTACAGGTAAAAACAGGAGAAGACGGGCTTAAGGCATTAAAATCTAAAAAGGTTAATTGCATACTTTTGGATATTATGCTGCCCGGCATTGACGGTTTAAGAGTATTAAGAAAAATTAAAGAGATAGAACAATGTAAAAATATCCCCGTCATTATGACAACGGCAAAGGGCGAAGAAACAGATATTGTTACGGGGCTGGAACTGGGAGCGGATGATTATGTTGTTAAGCCGTACAGTCCAAAAGTTTTAATTGCAAGGATAAGAGCAGGGCTGCGCCGTAACGAAGAAGGCGGCTCTGTATCCTCAGCTACAACATGGCAGCAGGGAGAATTAAAGCTGGATACCGCAAGACATCAGGCTTTTAACGGTAACCAAAAACTGGATCTCTTTGCAACAGAGTTTGCTCTGTTAAAACATTTTTTATCAAATCCGGAAATTGTTTTTTCCCGCAATCAAATAATTAACGCGATTCACGGTCCCGATTATCCTGTTACAGACCGATCTGTTGACGTGCAGATACTTGGTTTAAGAAAAAAGCTCGGTAAAGCGGGGGACATGATCGAAACTATCCGCGGAATCGGTTACAGGTTTCGGTTATCCGAATGATTTTATTAAAAAGAAATAAGCTTGTTTTGAGTCTGTCCGCTCTTGGTTTTTCGCTTTTACTTGCGGCAATTTTTTTGTTTATAAAAACGCCTGTTATACAGGTTACTTTTTTATTTTTTTTCTTAATCGCAGTTGCGGCTGCCGTACATAAATACTGCGATTTGCTTTCGGCGGGTTTAAAAAACCAAGAGCGGGAAGTGCGGGAAATTGCGGATGAGATGAATGAACATATCAAAAACGCGCAGTCGGAGAGCAGCCGTCTGCAAGTTATTTTAAACGCAATGCCCGAAGCTGTCTTTGCGGCAGACAATGATCTTAAGCTGCATTTGGCAAATCCAAAAGCAAGGGAACTCTTTGGACTTGAGAATTTAAAAAATGACATTACTTTGCTGGAGGCGACACGCAGCACAGAACTTGTAGAAACCGCAAAGAAAGCGATCAAGGCAAACGCTTCTTTAGAAACAGAACTGACGTTTCATAAGGGAGAAGAGCAGCGTTTTCAGGTTTTTGCGTCTCCGCTCGGAAATAACACAGGCGTTGTAATTGTACTTTTAAATATTACAAGGCTTGCAAAGCTCGAAAGAATACGCAAGGATTTTATCGCGAATGTTTCTCACGAGCTTCGCACGCCGATTCAGCTTATCAAGGGATTTTCTGAGACATTGCTTGATTCTGTAAAAGATAAACAGAATCTTCATTTTGTCGATATCATCCGCAAAAACACAACAACAATGGAAAACCTTACAAACGATCTTTTAATGCTCGCCGAGCTCGAAAACACAGGCATTAACACACGCAGTATGGAAGAAATAAAAATAGCTTCGATTGTTAATGATTCTGTTTCTTCTCTGGAGCCTCAGGCAAAGAAAAAACTGATAGAAATTAACGTAAAATGCGGCGAAGAACTAACGGCAACTCTTTACGGCTCTTTAATGATACTTGCGTTAATAAACTTAATTGACAACGGAATAAAATATTCGCCGCCCAAATCAAAGCTGTGGGTGAGCGCATTTATAGAAAACGATGAATTAATCTTTGAAGTTAAAGACAAAGGAGCGGGGATACCTGCCGAACATTTAGAAAAAATATTTGAAAGATTTTACCGCGTGGACAGGGCGAGAAGCAGAACGATTCAAACTGAATATGCGAGGGGAACTGGCCTTGGACTTGCCATCGTCAGGCATATAGCTTTGCTTCATAACGGGAAAGCCGAAGCGGAAAGCTATGCCGGCGAAGGTTCGGTCTTTAGAATTACAATACCTGTTAGTTCTCGTTAATAATTTCTAATAATTCTATAGAAAAAATAACAGTCGAGTTCGGCGGAACTCCATGGAGACCTTCTCGTCCATAAGCCAGATTTGAAGGTATAAAGAATCTGTATATACTGCCGGGACTCATAAGCATTATGCCTTCTGACAGACCTTCGATTAAAAACTCCATTGGAATATTCGTACCTGCTTCGTCTCTGGAACTTTCAAATATTCTGCCGTCAATATATGTGCCAGTATAGTTTACCCTTACTTCAGAATTAATGGTTGGTTTTTCTCCGGTTGTCTGATTAATTATTTCGTATTGGAGACCGCTGGCTGTTACATGTACTCCCTGACGCTGGCTGTTAGAAGCGAGAAAAGCCTCTCCTAAAGCGCGGTTCTCCTGTGATGATCTATCCCACGCTCTTTGCAGTGCAGTTTCTACAATTTCCATCGCTTCCTGTTCGCTGAAATGCACATCAGAGGTATCATTAATATAATCTTTGATTCCTTCAGCTAAAGCGCTATAATCAAAATCAACGTTTAACGAGCCCAAATCAAAATTACGCGCAATTATCATGCCAAAGGCATAACTCGTGCGTGTTTTTTCTTCGGCGGTTTTGTAATCTTCCTGAATCGCCCTTGCATGTAACGCTGTCAAAGATAATACAAAACAAAGAAAAATAGCTGTCTTTTTCATTATTTACTCCTTAAACCTTTAGAATGGGAAGCCCATCATTTCTGCAAGTCTGCGGTTTTCTTCTTCCGCTTCTGCTTCTGTTAAAATACCCAGAAGTTCTACAACGAATATTAATGTCGCGTACGGAGGTATGTTTCTATGACCTTGCGGACCATAACCTATTTCTGAAGGTATATAAAATCTGTATGTACTGCCTACATTCATTAACTGCAATCCTTCTGACCAGCCGTCAATGACCATATCCAGTGAAAATATTGCAGGCCGCTGGTGCTCATATGTGTTATCAAACATCGTATTGTCGATAAATCTACCCTCATAATGAACCCTGACAAAATCGGTTAATGCAGGCTTTGGACCTCTTCCTTCGGATACTATTTCATATTGAAGCCCGCTGGGTGTCATAGTTATTCCGGGTTTTCCCGCATTTGCCGAAAGAAAAGCTATTTCTTCCTGTCTGGCACCGGCGTTTCTAATTTCCGCTTCTGCGAGTTTTTCTTCCTGCAGAGCTTCAAATGCCATGCCAATTTTTTCCCATGCTTCGGTTATTTCGAACCGCTGGTTTCTGTCTTTTAAGCCGTCTCTCATTCCCTTTAAGAATTCGTCTATATTCGGATAAATTCCATCGGGTTCGAGAGTTCCCCGAATATCCATACTAAAATAAAGACCCAGAGCATATGAGGCGTCTTTATCAAAATTTACTTCTTCTTTGGAAGAACCGGAGCTGTTATCACAGCCTAAAAAAACCATAACAGCAAAAACTGCCAAAATTAACCCAAATTTGTATTTCATTTTTAAATCATAGCTTAAAAAATGAATAGTGACTAGTGGGATTTTTACGGAATACATTGCTTTTTTATCTATATGTGTTAGAATATACATGGGAGGATTATTTGCTGTGGAAACGAACGAAAAAATGAAAAAACTCCTCATAGTAGACGATAACGAAGTTCATCTTGTTATTGCCGAAAACATACTAAAGGGAAAGTACGAGGTTGTTACCGCAAAATCCGGGAAAGATGCTTTAGTTCTTTTATCCAAGGGACTTGTTCCAAACCTCATCCTGCTGGACGTTCTTATGCCGGAAATGGACGGCTGGGAAACATATAATAAAATCAAGGGTATAAGCCTTTTAAGAAATGTCCCCATTGCTTTTTTAACCTCTCTGGATGGAGTGAGGGAAAAACTGTATGCTTCCAGAATCGGAGCGGCAGACCTGATTACAAAGCCTTATGACGGAGACGAATTAATTAAAAGGATCGAAAAAATGCTGGAAAACAGCAATCCTGTCTAGGTTTTACATTAATCCTAATTCACGGGCTTTTAACAGCGCATCCATAAAATTATGCACACCCAGTTTTTCATAAGCCTGGGTGAGGTGTCCTTTTACCGTAGGGACAGCCAGTCCTGTCAATTTTGCAATTTCCTGATTTTTGTATCCTTTTGAAAGATACAAAAGCATATTTTTTTGCTGTTTTGACAATTTAACCGGTTTTCCGCTCTTTTTAAAATTGGCAGTAATGCCTTTATATTGCTTGGCAACGTTGTGCGCTTCGAGCAGAGTCTCCGCAACGTATCCCCTGTCCAGAGGTCCCGCATAGTCTTCTGCGCTGACTGCCGCTGATACCCGTTTTAATACCGGCACAATTGCCGCGCCTTCATCCGCTATTACACGGATAAATTTTCTGCCTTGCAATTCTGTCAATACTTCTTCCAGCTCTGCAGCTGCTTCTGCGCGGCTTCCTGTTTCCCAGTAGAGGCAGGCTTTTATCGTTTTTGCTTCGGCAATATCCAGCGGGCGGCGGTATTCGATTGCAAATTGAATAATCCGGTCTATTAAAATCTCTGCCTCACTGCCCATGCTTAAAACAATGTACGCGCGCAGGGTTGTAAAATACTGGTAGATTTTATACAAGGGAACCTGTTCTTCTTCTATTACATAATAATTTTCCAGCCATCTTTGCGCTGTGTTTTTATCAGCGTCTAAGAGGCGCATTTTTGTTTTTAATGCCGAAAAATTCCGTTCTAAAAATCTTGCGCCTGATTCTTCCAGAAATTTTTCTGTCTCGGCAAGAGTCTCTTTTAATAGAACTTCTTTTCCCATTGCGGAGTAAACGGCGCTAAGGTGGTTATAAGCGCAAAAAACAAGTTCCGGATCTTTTATATCGGCAGTTGCTTCTTTTGCCTGTAAAGCCTGCGTAAGCGCTTCGTTAATATCATTTTGTTCCAAAGCAATGCCTGACAAAAGGCTGGGGCGCACAACTTTATAGTTTTCTTTTACTAACAAACCAAAAGTGCGATCCAGTTTTGCCGCTATGCCTCTATCTGCAAGTTCAGAAAAATCCCTGATACTGCGGTGAGTAAACGGCAGCTGCAGTGATAATGTCGAAACTTGATACTTGTCATGCGGTTTTTTGATCGGCGGCAGAAGAGAAAAATCCGCCATTAGTTTTTTAAAAGGTTTGCGGTAGTCAACGGCAGTTTCCAGAATCACTGTTTCCAATAACTGCGGAAACTTAACCGCAATTGACGGAAGGTGTTTTCTTAGTTTGTCCCAATAGTATTCTGCCGCTTTACTGTCGCCCGAAACCCATGCGGCTTCCAGCTGGGATGTATACAAAAACGGATATCGTTCACAGAGCGCTTCCGGCAGTATATCGCGGTTATATAATTTTGCGAATGCTACATATTCATCGAGTATTGGATTTGTATATTGATTAAATTCATAAATCACAAGAAGAATTGTTTCTTCATCGCCTGACTGCACAGCATAACGCCTTGCCATAAGATACTGTTTTTCTTTTAGGTAATACTGCGCCGCGGCTTTGTTTGCCGCAGACAGATCTATTTTATTTTCTTTTGCCGTATTCCGCAGAAAAGCCAAAAACAGATGGTGATAACGGAACATTTCTTTTCCTGTCTGCGAGATAAATGTATTGTTAATGCATAATTTATGCAGTAAGTCAGGCGCGTCTTTTTGCCCTGTTAAAATTTTTGCAAGTTCTGCTGTTACTTCGTCAACAACCGAAGTCTTTAACATAAAATCCCTTAATTCTTTATCCCAAGTTTCCCATAAATTCTGCTGCAGATATTTTTCGAATACAAATCCCCTGTTTTCTGATTCAATATGCCCGTATTTTGCAATGGCGTTTACATTTATTGCAAGGCCGTCAGAAGCCATCAAAATAAATTTTGTTTCTTCTTCTGTTAGAGCCCATCCAAGGCTTTTGTAGTATTGCCTTAATTCTGTGTTAGTAAAGCGAAGATCTGTTATATCGAAGAATACTGTATTTTCATCCTTAAAGAGTTCGTTTAATTCTTTTGGCACCTCATTACGAGAAAGAAATAAAACTGTAAAGGAATGAGGCAGTCTTTTTAAAACGGCAGGCAGGGATTTTAGAATTTCTGTGCTGGTTATCAAGTGAAGATCGTCGAGAGTCAGCGTATATTGTTTTTCGACAGGGATTAATTCTGCAAGGAGACGCACAGTATATTCGACAGGTGATGACGAAAAAGCTGTATCAGATAAAATTGCATGCATATTTGCATTTTCGGGCTGAGTAGAGCATATAACAGAAGAAAGAAGTTTGTAAAATACAGATGGTATATTATCGTAGGCGTCTAAACCAATCCAAAGCGGTTTAGAAGGTTCGTTATTTGCCGCCCATAAAAGCGCCGTTACTGTTTTTCCGCTGCCGGCAGGAGCGCCTATATAGATAAACCGTCTTGCCGAAGCCTTTTGCATTTTTGCTATTAATGTCTGTCTCGAAGCGCATATCTCGGGCAGGGATGCAAGAGAGCACTTTTCGTTTAATGGGACAGCCATTCTAATACTATATGGTAGTATTTTATTAAAAGCAAGTAAAAACCCGATACTGTATTGGGTTTTTGTACATAAATTTGAAAAATCCGCCTATATTTTGAGCTTAAAATAACTTGTAAAAATTCGATACCGTATTATTGTTCAATATTTGCATTTACCTTCAATATAGATGAAGCGTTAATTTTGTTTTTAATGTACCGGGCGTTTTGTTTTGCTGAGGAGGAAAGACCTAATGAGGAAGCAAATAAGGCGTTCGGTACAGTTTTTACCCTTGTAACACCCCTAAATCTATGCTAAAATCCCTATAACTATCCAAAAAGCAGAGGAAGAAAATGTCAAACAAGAATTATGTCACAATCGAAGGTAACACTGCGGCGGCGCACATTGCGCACGCGCTTAGCGAAGTAATCGCGATTTATCCGATTACCCCTTCCAGC
>Ga0123356_10002032_pt1 | contig 21840 bp, 21 predicted proteins | sample TergutEmb28metaG_2_FD_92546 | JGI IMG/M metagenome (GOLD analysis project Ga0123356, IMG submission 92546) | Embiratermes neotenicus P3 segment gut microbial communities from Petit-Saut dam, French Guiana - Emb289 P3 | ecosystem: Host-associated > Arthropoda: Insects > Digestive system > Gut ... | reverse complement strand
GTTAGATGATACATAGCATCAATCCCCAATGGCGTCTTTCATAGCTTTTAACACATCTTTAGATGAATACCGTTTATTATTATGCTCCGCTTCCCGTTCTGCTTCCAGTAGCTTAAAGTATACCTCGCTTTCAAACTGCATATTACTGAATGCGTCCATGCTCATAACAACCATATCTCCAAATCCGTTTTTTGTCAGGAATACAGGCTGCGCTGTTTCATGTACTGTCTTAGATATATCTGCAAAATTATTCCGCAAGTCCGATACAGGTCTAATCATATTTGTTTCCATTGTCAATACCTCCTGCGATTATTTTAGCGCAATTATGCTAAATTGTCAAAGTGTTTATTTGATTGTTTCTCTGAAAACACAGTATATACACCGATTTAAATGATATTTTAAACAATTATAGTGGCATCTTACGTAAATACTGCCTGCATGAGTCTGCAAGCCGTTGCTACTACAAGTTTTTCTGTTGCATCCTACAAGAACACCGGTACCATTGAGGGTTTCAGGATTTCAAAGTTCTGGAACTCTTTTTGCGATAACCTTGTATTTGAAGTTTCGAGAAACTCAAATGTCAGGTGAATTATCCGGAATGCGTTCTTGTGCTCATTCTTTTCTTATGTTAAAATATAGGAAATTTAATAGCGAGGTTTTGAGTTGTGAAGGAATATAGGGTTATTGAACTTAAAGAGGGAGTTTTTGAGCGAAATAATGAGGACGCTCGTAATCTACGCGAGAAATTAAAAGGGGATAAAACTTTTTTATTAAACCTAATGGGTTCCCCGGGTTCGGGGAAAACCACTCTGCTCATCGAGACTATAAATTTATTGAAGGTCGAGATGAGCATTGCTGTCATGGAAGCGGATATTGATTCTGATGTCGATGCTGAGGCGATATCAAAAACGGGCACAAGGGTTATCCAGCTGCATACGGGTGGAATGTGCCATCTGGACGCTGAAATGACACGTCAAGGAATAGATGGGCTCGGTGCCGAAGGTGCAGACCTCATCGTCCTTGAAAATGTCGGCAACCTTGTTTGCCCTGCGGAGTTTGATACGGGGGCAAGCAAAAACGCGATGATACTCAGCGTTCCCGAGGGTGACGACAAGCCACTTAAATATCCTTTGATGTTTAAGGTTTCAAGCGCTCTTGTAATAAGCAAAATCGATACAATGCCGGTATTTGATTTTGACTTGGATGTTTGTTTGCAACGTGTCAAAAAACTCAACCCGGCAATTGAAATATTCCCTGTCAGTGCAAAAACAGGCGAAGGAATGGACGCATGGTGCAACTGGCTTAGAAGGAATGTCAAGGATTGCTAGCAAATTCTAAAGAGATGTGCTCTAACTGGGGCGAGGTTATTAATTTGTTATAAAAATTTGTAAATAAAGGAGTTGTGAGCATTGCAGAAGAGGAAGATTAATCAGATGTATTTCCCCGACGGGTATGAGCCTGCACAAAAAGAGAAGGTAATGGCTTTTGCAAACATGCTGGGAAGAAAAACCCCCGGCAAGGACGGCTACGAATGGGACGACCCTGAATACGTCATTTTAGAGCCGGGCGTTGACGATGAGATGGCAGATATGGGTATGGCAATGGGTTTTTTCACCAAACGCACAGCATCTGAGATGGCAGCAATCACAGGTAAATCCGAAGAGTACTGCCATGAGCAAATGATGAAGCTCGCAGAATACGGCACAACGATGATTAACAAAATCGACGGTGTCGATACATTCTGGAATGTCGAAACCTGGGCTCCGGGCAGCATGGAGATGATTGTAAATAATCCGAGAAACATTGAGAAGTATCCGGTTGTTGCATATTGCTTTGAGGGCTACGGCAGAAGACGCGGTCCGCTCAGTGCCGGTATGTTCCCCACGGGAATCGGACTGATGCGTGTCGTGCCGATTGAGCAGGCTATTGATGGCAACAGCAAGCGTGCAAGCTATGAGGAGTTATCTAAATATCTCAACGATAACACAGTTTTCTCATGCTCCGACTGCTCATGCCGCACTTGCCGCGAGGTTATGGGCGAAGGCTGCGGACATTTAAAAGAAAATATGTGTATTCAAATGGGTCATGCAGCAGAATATTATATTCGCACAGGCAGAGGGCGCGAAATAACCCGTGAGGAAGCTTTTGAGATAATCAATAAGGCTCGCGAAAACGGCCTAATGCAGCAAATACCGAATATTGACGGCTCGGGTAAATCTCATGCTATATGCAATTGCTGCGGCTGTGCGTGCTTTGGTCTACGTTCCGGTAATATGTATAAAAACAATGATATGGTACGCTCGAATTACATCGCCGAGACCGATAAAGAAAAATGCACGGCATGCGGTCAATGTGTTGAGAACTGCCCGATGAACGCAGTTAAGCTTGGTCAAAAGCTTTGCTCAAGCGGTCCCGTGACTGACGATATCACAACAAAATATACACCGAGAAATAATAACTGGTTTGAAAAGGACTGGAATATAGATTATCGCTTCAATCGTGAGGATGTAGTCGATACAGGAACTGCACCATGTAAAACCAGTTGCCCTGCACACATTGGTGTTCAAGGTTATATTAAGCTCGCTGCACAAGGTAAATATACAGAAGCACTTGAGCTCATCAAGAAAGAAAACCCCTTCCCCGCTATCTGCGGATATGTCTGTAATCGCAGATGTGAGGATGATTGCACCCGAGGTGATATTGATAATCCGATAGCCATTGATGAAATTAAAAAGTTCATTGCAAAAAAAGACCTCGACAGCGGCACACGTTTTATGCCTGCAAAAGTAAGTGACCTCAGCGATAAAAAAATCGCGATTATCGGTGCAGGCCCTGCCGGACTGTCATGCGCGTATTACCTTGCAATCAGAGGTTATGATATAACTGTTTACGAGAAAGAGAATATGCTCGGTGGTATGCTCACTCTCGGAATACCATCCTTCATTCTTGAGAAGGACGTTGTGAATGCCGAAATAAACATCTTAAAAGAGCTTGGCGTTAAGTTCAGAACAGGCGTCGAGGTTGGCAAGGATATTACTCTCGATGGGCTTCGCAAGGAAGGTTTTAATGCCTTTTATCTTGCAATCGGGGCACAAAAAGGGCGCGCACTCAGTATCGACGGAAGCGATGCTGACGGTGTTATCTCAGGTGTTGAGTTTTTAAGAAATGTAAATCTTGACGAGAGCAAGAATCTGTCCGGTAAAGTAGTGGTTATCGGTGGTGGTAATGTTGCGATTGATGTTGCACGTGTTGCTGTCAGAGCCGATAACGCGGAAGTGAGTATGTACTGTTTAGAGAAACGCGAAGAGATGCCTGCTCTTCCGGAGGAGATTGAAGCCGCCGAGGCAGAAGGTATATCAATCAACTTCTCACGAGGTCCTAAACGAATACTGACCGAAAACGGTAAGGTTAAGGGCATTGAGCTCATGAGCTGTAAGAGTGTTTTTGATGATAGTGGCAGCTTCGCTCCTAAATACAATGAAGATGATGTAATCACAGTGGATTGCGACCATGTAGTTTTCTCTGTGGGGCAAGCTATTGACTGGTGCGGCATACTTGAAGGAAGTGCGGCGGAGATTGATACCGAGGGCCGTATTAAGGTTGACGATTTAACCTTCCAATCATCTGAGCCGGATATATTTGCCGGCGGCGATGCTGTTACGGGTCCGCAATTTGCAATCGATGCAATAGCAGCAGGTAAGCAAGCTGCAATATCAATTCATAGATATGTCCAGCCCGGACAAGACCTTCGTATCGGTCGCAGCAAACGTGAGTTTATTTCTCTTGACAGGTCAAAAGCAGTTATTGACAGTTATGATAATACACCACGTCAACGTCCTGCTGATGCTGATGTAGAAAAAGCTAAAAAATCCTTCCACAATCTCACGGGTATGCTCACCGAAGAGCAAATTCAAAAGGAAGCGGAGCGTTGCCTTGGCTGCGGTGCTACGGTCGTCGATGAGTATATGTGTGTCGGCTGCGGTATGTGCGTAACAAAGTGTAAGTTTGATGCTATCTCTCTGAGACGTGATTATGACGGTGAGGGTGTTGAATTCCTTGAAATTAAGAAAAACATCATAGGTCATGTCATAAAGCGCAGGTTAAAGTTAAAAATTAAGGGCATTTTTAAGCGTGCTTGAGTGAAAAGGTTGAAGTTTAAATGCACGAGCTTGGCATTATGTACAATATCGTAGAAAGAGTTCTGGAGGTCGTTAGAAATAACGGCCTCTCGGAGGTTGAGGCAATTGTGCTTACCGTTGGTGAGAAATCAGGTGTTGTTACTCAGTATCTGCACTCTTGCTACCCTGCTGCGATAGATGGCACAATGCTTGAAAACACAGCACTTGAAATCATTTCTGCAGACACAGAGGAGTTCACACTAAAGGAAATCCGCGCTCGCTAATCAAATAGTAGTTTCTCAATAAAGTGATATGCCACGTCTTTTTTCCTCGGAACGGGTCTTGTCGCCCTACACTCGCAAAAAAGCCGTCTCATATCACTTTATCTCGATTATTATATATTTTTTTAAATTATGTAAACTTTTTTCTAAAAAGGCTAAAGTTTTTGTGGAAAGTGTCGATAAAGCGAGTGAGGGGTATTGTATGAAGGCAAAATAAAATTTGTCAAAGCAACCAAAAGTCAATTTACAAGGATGTAGATCGCATAATCAAGGAGGATAGGACAATGATTAATAATGTAAAAATGAACCCGTCGGCACGGTTTAATGAGTCAAACCGTCCACCCGACAACAAACAAAACACTGCAATAAACATTGCAGCAACGGCGTCTTCAAGCACAGGAGCTTATGATAAGGCCGAGATTAGCAAGCACGCTATAAACTCTGCTCAAAACCCTGTGACGATAGCCAAAGTGCTGGGAATAAGCGAAGATGATTATGTTCGCTTACAAGCAGACAGAGCTGAGGAGATGAAAAAGAGCGCGCCGCTTCCCGAAGTTAAGCCTGAAGTCGATATAACAGTCGACAATAACGAAGCCGGCGAACTTAGTCCTCTTCTAGTCGTTTGACAAGAGCGCTGATTGCGGCGTACGAGTTAAAATTCTCAGGTATTAAATCCTCGGCAGGGATGGTTACTCCAATCCTGTCGTCGATTTCTGCTATTAAAGTGATAATATCAAACGAATCAATGACATTATCATCAATCAGTGTCGTGTGAGTTTCAAAATCGACATCGTCGTGCATTTCTTGCAAAATTTCCAGTAATACGCTCATTGCTTCTTTTCCTCTCTGTATCTTTCCAGCAGCCCTACCCGATCAAGCTTACCGCCGGGGGTGCGCGGCAGTTCATCAAGCTCAATAATGCTTTGCGGCATCATATAACGCGGAAGGTTTGCCTTTAGGTATGACCGTACCGCTGTTTTTGATGCGACTTCAGCTTCTGAAGCATTCGTTGCTGTATTTGTTGCAACATAATACATAATAATCCGGCTGTCTGTATTATCAAACACAACGCATGATAGACCAACATTATCACACGCGTTTGCAACCCATTCAATTTCAGCGAGCTCTATCCTATAACCCAGATGCTTAATCTGGTGGTCGCGCCTTGATATATAATACAGCTCCCCTTGTGAGCCTCGTCGCCCCAAATCACCTGTTTTATATATTATATCAGGAAATGCCGACAAAGGATTTTGAATGTATGCGGCTTGTGTTTTTTCAGCATCCTTAAAATAACCGGGCGACAAACAAGTCCCTCTGATACAGATTTCGCCCGGCTGACCGTCCTCGGGTATTTTTCCATTATCATCAATTAATACTATCTCCGTATTTTTAAAGGGGTAGCCGATGGGTATTGATTCATCTTCGTTATACGTCTGTTTTGTTTCATAAAAGCAAGACATACCTGTTGCTTCAGTTGGCCCGTACAGATGGATAAATCTTGCATCCGGTAATGCCTCACGCCACATATTATAGTGCTTTATCGGGAATATCTCGCTGCCGAAAGCAATTGTGTGTAATGTTTTTGGGGTTATTGCCTTTAAAGCACCGAGACCTGCGACCAGACTTAGTGCAGAGGCAACCCAGCAGATTGTATTTATACCGTTGTCATTAATGAATTCTATCAGCTTAACCGGAAACATAAACAATGATTGAGGTATCAGATATGCGGAAGAACCAAATTTGAGCGTTGTATATACTTCCTTGAGGCACGCGTCAAGATATAGCGGCGATTGATTGCCAAATACAGAATCGGAGCTGACATTAAGCACTTGCGATAGGTTTTCGATATAATCAATTACCGAGCGGTGTGTTGCAACAACACCTTTTGGTGTACCTGTTGACCCGGATGTAAAGACGACATATAAGGGGTCTGCGTCAATGGCTTTATTTCTAATATCGCTTAATCCGACCTCACTGACCGGATGATTGCTAATATCGTTAAAAATACAGATATTGCATTTCGTTAATTCCCATTTTTCGGCAATTGCTGCTGTCGCCTCATCGCAAATAATAAGCGAAGGATTAACCGATTGCAAAATGAGCTTTATACGAAATTCAGGCATTTCAGAGTCGAGCGGAATATAGTAGTTCCCTGCGTAAGCAACGCCCAGAAACGCTGCTATCATCGTTGGGCTTTTTTTCATAAAGACTGCAACAGGTTGCTTAGTTATTTTTTGACTCACTAAATAACTGCCGCATGAACGGCTGAGCTTCGACAATTCATCAAACGTCAGACACTCCGCACTCGAAGTATCTTTTGCTTTGGCGGCTCCGTAAAAAGCAACTTTATTCCGGTCGGCTATACTTTCTAATGTTCGCTCAAGGTATTCCAGTACATTAGTCATCTGTTATTAACACTTTCTATATTAATCCGAATTAATGCTTATAAGTCGCGCATCTGTTTGATTGCTGCCTGTGCCAAAATATCAAGAATATTTATTACACCGGGGCTTTGCCCGGCATAAATACACAGCTCGGTACAACCCAAAATGGTTACTTGCTTCTTACCCTCGCAGGGCTGCTTTGAAAGCGATTCAATAACGTCCGAAGAGACGGCAGTACCGCGCTTTATATCATAGATTATTTCCATTACTCTTGATTGCACAGAAGATGCCGGTACACAAACATCAATCCCATATTTATCAAAGGCAGAGTGGAAAATTTTGCTGCTAATTGTACCGTCGGTCGCAAGTAAATAGACTTTTTCTGCTCCTGACTCTGACACATTCCTTGCTGTAACATCCAGCATATTAATAATAGGAACATTGGTCGCTTCGACCAGATTTTCATAGAAATAATGAGAGGTCGCACAAGGAATCGTTATACACGAAACACCTGCAGACTCAAGCGTTTGCAGTGCATTTACGAGTATGTCGAGCGGATTTTCCGAGCTTTGCTGCATAATATAGGCTGTGCGGTCGGGAATCGAAGGAATGCTATAGAGCAAGATATCGATGTACTCTTGCTCTGTAGTTACGTTTTGAAAATTATGAAGCTTATCAAAATAGCACGCGGTTGCCTGCACACCCATGCCGCCGACTATTCCTAACAAAGTCTTACTCACACGCAATTTTTCCTTAAACTCCACGATTTTTTATATGTTACTATCCGCGAACAACTTCGGGATATAATTCCTTATCGTAGGTGTAGTAATTTCTTGTGGGGCGCTCTTCCAATTGACTCATCAAACGTGTGAAGTTCTCGGCTTGTGCACCAGTGAAAAATGCCATCGGTACTGTACCCATAATAAGACGTGTCGGGAATGCATCAAAATGATGCCAGCCCAAACCATCGGGATTAACAAGATTCCATCTGTGATTCGTCGGAGTCCCTGCAATTCGTTCAATACGCATATTAGGTACGTTTGCACGCGTAAGCATAATCTCGGCAAGAGAATAAAATATGTAGCAGTTACCCCTGCGGTCTTTTAACGCTCTGTAAGCGCCCTCTTCTGCTGTTGCCGGACCGCCTCTCATGTTAGCATAATTTATATTGCTGATTATCCATGCGTGTATTGCACGAACCTTTTGCAGTTCCGTCATTCCATTATTGATTATACTTGAAAGAACCTTATCCACTTCTTCATATACAAAGGCTATATCAATGTCCAGGATATGTACTTCAACCGTTACCTCAGAGCTTCTGCCGGAATAATCCTCAACAGAAAAAGTTACGTTATAGATTCCTTCTGAATTCACATCAACTTCTGAGTTATCAATTACTATTCTCTCTGTGAGGTCTGTTCCGAAATCGTCGACTGCTGTAACACCTTGACGATAAAGAATACGGTCGCCTAACACCGATATGATTGTATCGGCTCCGTTTATTGTTGGTGCGGATTGGTTTCGTAATATCGTAAGACCGCTTTGCACATCTGTGTAATTTCCGTAGACATCTTCAACGCGAACCTCTACGATTTGGTCCCTTGGGGCAAACACGTCCGGTGCTTCGATAAATGATATTGTGACAGGTAAAGACACGTCACTGACATCGGCAACAAAGTCTTCGGGACTGACTTCAGTGCCTATGCTGACTGTGACATTTACCGCTGTAGCTTCCGGCGGTGTTGTGTCGGTGATAATAAGATTAACACTAAACGGAGCACCGTTTAATGTAAGTAACAGTGTGTACTCCCCAACCTCATAGTCACTGAGTGGTAACGGGTCTTCAATGAAGTCAACTGAGTAAGGCACTCCTGATGCTGCTTCGGGATTCGCCAGTAAATCTATCGCTTGCAGCGGTAATGCCGACTCACGAAACTCGTGTTCAATAGTGCTCAGCGGTGTCAGAATACGTAAGGATGCGACTGTATTTAATGACCTCCAGCCACGCGTCAAGGTTAAAAGAACATCTTGTTTTCCATCAACCGATCTAAACTCCTGCCTCTGAAATGCAGCAGTTATAAACTCTGCGTCTTCGTTTGGATATACAAAATCCTCCGCCATAATACTTTGACCCTCAAGTATTACAACAGGTTGCAAGCTATATTCAAAGGTTGCGTATTCAGTCCACCAGAAATACCAAACTCCAAAGCTCACAGCTGAAACCAAAGTAAGTATCAATAGTGTAAGGAGCACTTTTTTCGCCGATACTTTTTTTCTTTTTTTCGCACGACGGCGAGTGTTAACAGTAGTGTTCGAAGCAGATGTACGGCTCCTGTTTTGCTGAGCTTGGCGACTTTGCTGACTGTATCTGCTTGGCGGATTTTGCGAGCTTTGCCTGACCGGTACATTTTGTCTGCTGCCGACGGGTCTTTGCAAGGTTGGCTGCTGCACTGCGGCTTGAGATGAGCTCCAGTAAGCTGCATCCTTGGTTTGGGTTTTTTGAACAATTCTGTCAAGCGCTGCTTTTTGTTCGGACGTCATTGAGCGGATAGGATTAGAAGTTGACCGAATCGGCACATCAACACCTCTCGGCTCAGCACTTTGATATGCTGTCCGTGAGCGTTCTTGTTGTTTCGGCATTAACGATATCGGTTTTTGCGTTAATGTAAGGTTATTTTCCACTTCTATCTCCTGTATTTAAAAATACTATATGCTTAAAAGAAATCTATATGTTATGAGCTCGACAATGTCATCGACAACAAGAAACTCTAATACTGTTAAGCCTCTTGTAAATGTATACATGCCGCTGTCAAGTTCAAAATCAGTTCCGTATGCTTCTAAAACATCTTGAAGGCTTGAACCCATACGAACTCCGCCTTCAATCGTCCTGATTGAAATATCTGTATCATCAACAATAGCGATTGTGTGAATGTGGTCACTGCCGCCTTTTTCATAAGTATAGAGCTGCACTCCGCCGGGGTATACGTAAATCCTATCCATGCCTTCAAAAGCACAGCTTGGTGCTTCAAATACGTCAATGGGCTCTCCGATTCGTTCAATCACGTGAGAAATGCTTTCATCCATTTCGATAATTACATCGCCTAATCTAAAGGAAAATACACCACGCACCTGTGGAATGTCATCGGTAGATACTTGGGATTCACCATTATCTTGCTGATGCTCTCCGTCGTCATTGTCAATATTATCGGAAGTATTTGGAGCTGCATCGCCCTGCTGAGGTGTCTGCGGACCTGTGAGGTGATCGCTCTCCCCTTCAGTGCTGCACGCTGCAATTACGAATACAGCGAAGATAAAAACTAAGATTATAGATGCCTGTTTTTTCATCCGATAACTTACCTTTCATTGCATAGATGGTGATTATATCGCAGTTATTTCGTTAGTTGATTAAAAAACTATTAATTTCACCTGTTTGTGCCATTTCTTCCTGCTGCACACTTATCAGCCTGTGGTATTGCTCTGCCATTTTATTCCAACTTGCCGCAGTTTCGGGATTATCTCGCCTGTCTTGCAGGCTGTACGTTTCTTTTAAAATTCCCCCGAAATAACGCGAGAGCAGTTCGGCGCCAAAAACATTCAGATGGAGACCGGCATTAAACGAATGCACTTCCCAATCGAGTCCGATATCTAAGGTGTGATTTAAAAAGTTTATGTACAAAAGATTATTGTCCTCTGCAAGCTTTACAATCTGCTCGTCCCATTCGTCAAACCAGTGCGGCCAGAGGTTTGGGGCTTTAATCAATACGAGCTCGATATCATGCTCCCTTGTAAGCTCGGCCATACGGGTCAGATACTCCATCGGTTTACTGCCGAAATTATAATTGCCGCGCCGTAATGGTGTCGGTATCATGCCGACGGGAACTATGTCACTGCGAATCATGAATCCGTTGATTGATACTTGGGGGCTTTGCATGAAATAACGGAAGTCTTCTGCTCCGAGCTCTCGCCAATGGTCTTTATACCTCAAAATAGGGAAAATGTAGGATAGTTTATCTTCATCATCTAATCGAGAGGCTTTGATTGCTCTGAGCTTTACGGGCGATAGTCTCATGCCGTCCAGTGTCAGGCGGTTATACGGTTCGTACTGCGGCTCGCTATATTGCATTGCCATGATGTTAAATACGACAACCTTTGGTTTTTCGCGAGCGTGGAGTAATGTATCTTCGAGCAGGTAATATGAATGCCATACAAGCTGCTGGGGGCTGCCTCTTAAATATGATGTTATGCCATAATCTTCCCATAAACCGATTGTTGAGAAATTCGCATAAATCTCGCAGTCGCCGATAAAGATAACATCTTGGTCCATTGTGCTCTTGTAATATTCACGTATCAGCCCACCTTCTAATGCAACAGATGCATACTTTGGCACAAGGAGACGCTGTAGTGCTGTAAATACAAATATAAATGCTAAAATAGCTGTAAATGATTTAATTAAACGTGCTCGTGTAAACATACGTTTGAATTTTATCATAATCAATACCTTAACGCAAGTTGTAATAAATAGTATTTTTTAGTAATTTTAAACACAGTAATTTATGGTTTGCAACTAAAAGACATTGTAGATAAATTGCCGTGCATCAAAGCCGTAGCCGTAAGCTCCGAGAACAAGCGTCATAAAGAAAATTAATCCTACGACGGCATAACGCAGGGGCCATGATATTTTGTCGAGCCTTTCACGGTAGTCAATCTCACCGCGCCCGAGGTAACTAATCCAAAATACTACGAGGAGACCTGCTCCTGCGCTGAAATAATCGGCTATGGGTAAGCTGAGCTCGCTTACTCCCTTGCCTATGAAGTCTGATAAGCTGAAATTGGTGACGATACTCAGCATCATTTTGAATGTTGTTCCGACTCCATCGTAAATGTCGAAGGAGCGTATCATGTTCATAAGCCAGAAGGTGCGGAGTATTTGGAATATACGATATGCGCGGTTACTGTCGAGACTCGGGAAGCGTGTGTTAAAGCGCTCGTACAGCGGTGCAAGCTCAAGTGATATCATCAGCACAATTCCGTTTGCGAGACCCCATGCGATGAAGTTCCACGTTGCACCGTGCCAGACGCCTGTGAGAAACCATACCCAGATAAGGGTGATGTGTACGGGCAGGCGTTTTGCGATGTCGTTTCCGACGATTTTTTTAGCCGCTTTTGAGAAGCGGAGCATTTTTTTGCTCGCTGCCATCGGGTAAAAAACGTAATCGCGAAACCAGCTGTACATGGTTATATGCCAGCGCTGCCAATACTCTTGTATAGAGCGTGAGTAGAACGGGCGGTTGAAGTTTTCGGGGAGGCGGACGCCGAAAAGCTCCGCAGCGCCGATTGCGATGTCAATGCCGCCGGTGAAATCGCAGAAAAGGACAATCGCATACATTGCGATGCTGAGGAGGTAGAAGATACCCTGATATTCTTCAGGGTTCGTTGCAAGCACGGCGAGTGCGGGCCAAAGCCTGTCAGCTATGACCAGCTTTTTGAAGAACCCCCACAATATGCGGTTGCTTCCGCGTGCGATGTTGTGGTGGGTTAAAGGGTTGCCGCTGTAGAGGGTCTTTGAGAGCTCTCCAAAGCGGCTTATCGGACCTTGCACTACCTGCGGAAAAAAGGAAACAAACAGCGCCAGTCTGAGCGGATTAGTTTCGATTTCCGCTTTCTCGCGATATACATCAACAACATAACCTACTGTTTGGAATGTATAAAACGAGATACCCATCGGCAGTGCAAGTCCGAGCAGACCAAATTGCCGCGAGTATCCGAGCAGGCTGAGAACCGAGTTGATGTTTGCAATTGCAAAATCTGTGTATTTTACCATCGCCAATATGCCGAGAATCAATACAAGGCAGAGTGCGGTCCACGCTTTTGAGATGGTTTTTGCTTTGTCACGGACTGCGCGCTTTTCATCTTTTTCGGTTATTTCTGAAATTTGCGCGTCTCTTTTTGCTCTCAGACGTTTTATTATCAGTGTGAAAAAATATGTTATTATAATTGTTGAGCAAATATATATCAAAAAGAACGGTCCCGCCATTGCATAAAACACCATAGACCCGACAAGCAGCACAAACCATCGGTACTTCTGCGGCATAATGCCGTACGTTATGAGCAATAAAGCTAAAAATAGCAAAAAATTAAATGATGTGAAAAGCATAAACGCAATCCTAACTAGTTATAATTTTGTTTTATCTCTTGTTTTAAAATAAAGTTAATACCGAGCATGAGTGCCATCATTGCGGCGCAGATTAGGTAGGCGTTGTTGAAGCCACCGCTGCGGTCGTAGAAGAAGTCGGCGACCATTGGGGCGGCTACGCCTGCAAAGCCGTAGGCAAGGTAGACAATGCCGTAGTTTAAGCCGTAGTTTTTCAGACCGTACTGGTCAGCTGTCAGAGCCGGGAAGACGGCAAGGAATGTGCCGAAGCATAAGCCGACGAAGACGAAGCCCAGAGTCAGAGCTAACGGGTTTTGATAATACACAAAACCAATCATATTTATCATTTGCAAAACGATTGCAATAAAGAGAGTGTTGACTCTGCCGATTTTGTCCGAGAGCATACCGCCGAGGATTCTGCCGACGGCATTCATCACAGCAACAAGAGAAATTAAAAACGCGGCATTTGTTATTCCTGCTTGCAGGCTTGATATCCTTGCCATGTTTCCGATTATCATCAAACCCATTGAGACCGAGAATAGGAATAAGATAAAAATCAAATAAAAACGCTTTGTTTTTAACATCCGCTTCCAGTCGAAGTCGATTGCCGGTTTTGCATTGCTTGCGGTAGGTTGGGTGTCGGCAGATTTTTGCGTGTCGGCTGTTTTTTGTGTGGCTTCCGTCAGAGCAAGGGAATATTCTGCGGACGGGTTTCTGACGAATTGGGCGGCTGTGACCGATATTATTGACACTGCTATGCCGATATACAGCAGCGTTTTTTCTATATCAAAGTTATCAAGCAATGCTGTTGTTATAAACGCATAATGAACGGAAGCAAGTCCGAAGCCGCCAAGCACCAGCCCACCGATGAGACCTTTTTTTCTCGGGCTGAACCATTTAAGGCAAGCAGGCAGCACACTTCCGTAGCCGAAGCCGATGCCGAGTCCTGTTATTACTCCATATCCTATTGTCGCACCCATTGGGTTATTTCCTGCAAGCCCCGAGACGGCAAGCCCTATGCCGACCATTGCACCTCCGACGGTTGCGACCCATCGCGGTCCGATTTTATCTTGCACTCTGCCGCCGATTAGTACACCAATTGAGAAAAAGATGATTGCAAGCGTATATGGCAGACCGCCCTCTTGACTTGACCATTGCCAGCCGCCAATCTCAAAGGGCGCCATTTTTTCAACTTTAAGCAGGCTCCATACGTAGAGAACCTGAATTGTCATGTTAAATAATATGCTTGCCACCAATACTGTGTAGGCGTTTCTCTTTGTGTCTAATTTCACCGCAAGCTGTCTCCACTTCATAAACAAAAACTAATGCAGTATAGCACAGACCGTGGTATACTGACAACGGATTTTCATGCGGTTTTAATTTTATTTTCATCTTAATCAAATTGTGTTTTTAACTTTGGGTGCTACAATGGCGTCACAAATTGAGAAAGAGGTACGGAAAAATGACGGAACTTGAAAAAGTAGAAAAATTACGCGAGAAAGCGAATGTTACATTTGCCGAAGCTAAAGAGGCTCTTGATAACTCGGGTGGCGATATTCTCGATGCATTGATTTATCTTGAAAACCAAGGTAAGGTCACAGTGCCCGCAGGCGGCGGTTTCTTCTCGGGTGCAGATTCGCCTGCTTCGAGCGATAGTGCGACGACATCAGATTATGATGAGAAAACGCAGACCGATAGTGGAAGCGGCGAAGACTTCACCGACCTTCTTAAAAGACTCGGCACGTTTTGTTTGAGCTTGCTTAATAAGGGGCTTGAAAACCATCTTGTCGCATCAAGAGACGGAAAACACTTATTCTCATGCCCTATTCTTGTTGTGATACTTGCCCTGTTTCTGTTTTGGATAACTATCCCGCTGTTTATTATAAGTCTGTTTTGCGGCTTCAGTTACAGATTTACTGGTAAGGAGCTCGGCAGAGATTCGGTCAATGCGGTAATGGATAATGCGTCAAATGTTGCACAAGATGTCAAGAGGTCCTTCACGGACAATTCTAATGTTGACGATGACGACGAAGTAGAAAAGGATTAGGAACCAGATTATGAGCGACAAAAAAATCCTACTTGTTGAAGATGAGGAAAAGCTTGCACGTTTTGTCGAGCTTGAGCTTAACCATGAAGGTTATGCGGTCACTAAAGCCTTCACGGGCAGAGAAGGATTACAGCTCGCTGAGACTGAGCAGTTTGATTTGGTTTTGCTTGATATCATGCTCCCAGAGCTTAATGGTATGGAAGTGCTCCGCAGATTAAGGCGTACTTCCAAGGTTCCGGTTATTATGCTCACCGCACGCGACGAGACTATGGATAAGGTCGCAGGGCTTGACCAAGGAGCTGATGATTACATCACGAAGCCTTTTGCAATTGAAGAGCTTCTGGCACGTATCCGCGTGACTCTCCGCAAGCATTCAGACAGCGGAAATGTTGCCCCTGCTGTACAGAGCGCTCAAGCTCTTAATGCCAACGGTGTTGAGCTTGACCCGAAGCGTCACACTGTTACGGTTAATAAAACCCCTGTGGAGCTTACAAAGCGGGAGTTTGATTTATTGCATTATATGCTTCTGAATAAGGGTGTCGTTGTTACGCGCGATATGCTGATGGAAAATGTCTGGGAGTATGATTTTGACGGTGGGACAAATGCCGTAGACGTTTATATAAGATTTTTGCGTACGAAAATTGATGAGGCTTTTGATATAAAGCTGATACATACTGTGCGCGGAGTAGGATATGTGGTTAGAGATGAGTGATTTTAAAACACCGGAGCCGGGCGGGAAAATCCGTTCGTCAATAACGAATAAGTTAAACCGGAAATTGTTTTTCCGTTTGCTCGGAATGTTCATTTCATTTAACATTATTATCTGCATTATTGCAGGGGTTGCTCTTGCGGTTTACAGTGAAATGAAGGTCGCCGATGCGATTGAGCTTCTGCAATATTATGAACCGCCCGAAACAGGACAGTGGTATGAGCTTTCGGGGTTTAAAATCACTACACTCTATGAGGTATCTACAGTGAATAATGTCAGATGGCCTTTCAGTAACCGTCTGTCATTCGAACCGGATTTTGTTTACAGAGGTTTTCGCGGTGCATCAGGCGGGTTTAACGATACGATAAGCAATATTAACTATATTGTAAACGTCGGGATAAACGGAAGTATTTACGAAATTCAAGTCGGTATAGGTCGTTTCATTTTATTTTTCATCTATGCAATATTCGTTTTATTTGCATTTGAAATCATCACTCTTTTGTCAAGAACTGTCGAAGACAGGAAAATGATTCGCAAAACTCTTGACCCGATTGCGGAGCTTGCGCGCGCTGCTCAAAGCCTTAACGAGGTCAGCCGTCAGCTTGACCGCGAGAAGGCACTTGTATTGCCGGGAATTCTCGACGGCATTGATGCGGGGCGGCTCGATACGCGCATACAGATTGATGAGCTGCAAGACGAGCTTAAAAACGTTGCTGTTGCGATAAACGGCATGCTCGATAGGATTAACGAGTCTTATGCCGCGCAAGCACGTTTTGTGTCCGATGCTTCTCATGAGCTTCGCACGCCGATTGCTGTTATTCAGGGCTACGCCAACCTGCTTGACCGTTGGGGTACGCAGGACGAGAAGACACTTATGGAGTCGGTGACAGCAATCAAGGACGAAGCCGAGAGCATGAAGGACCTCGTCGAGCAGCTCCTGTTCCTTGCGCGCGGCGACAGCAACAGGATAAATATGGTTGCTGAAAAGGTCGAGCTGCCCGCACTTATTGACGAGGTCGTCAGTGAATCCCGTCTTATATACGACGGGCACGAGTATAAAGTTACGTGTGATGATATTGCTGTTAACGCGGATAAAGGCTTGCTCAAGCAAGCGCTCAGAATCCTTGTGGATAATGCAATAAAATACACCGATAAGGGTGGCGAGATAACTATCTCGGCGGTTGCCGAGGGCGACTCTGCACGCTTATCGGTGTCTGACAGCGGTATTGGTATAAAATCTGAAATTTTGCCAACCGTTTTTGACAGATTTGTCCGCGCTGACGAATCGAGGACGCGGGCTACAGGCGGTGCGGGTCTTGGGCTGTCAATCGCCCAGTGGATAGCGGCGCGACACAACGGACATCTAGAAGTCCTGAGCCGCGAAGGAATAGGAACCAGAATTTCAATAATTCTGCCAATTACAGCCGGCGATGTCGTTATAACTGAGCATACTGCTATATAAGAACTGGATTGCTTCATGCGCTCGCAATGACGAGGGACGTGACTAGCCTTTCACAGCTCCTGCGGTCATACCCCTGATAAACTGTCTGCTCATTATCAGGTAGAGTACAAGTACAGGCAGTGAAGCAAGCACAAGCACTGCAAGTACTTTCGACCAGTCGGTCTGATATTGACCGAAGAGCCTTGTCACGCCAAGCAGCAGTGTCTTTGAGCGTTCATCACTGATGAATATCAGCGGAAACCACAAGTCATTCCAAAATGGAATCAAGTTGTATATCGCTACCGTTGCAAGTGCGGGCTTCAAAAGCGGTGCGATTATTCTAGCTAGAATATTAAACCTGCCGCATCCGTCAATCGTTGCCGCTTCACTAAGCTCAGCGGGGATTTGGCGGATAAATTCCGTCAGGACAAATACCGCGATCGGAAGCCCCATTGCGACGTAGATAGGTATCAGTGCCCATATAGAGTTAATCAAACCAAGCGTTCTAATAATCTCCATAAGCCTGATGGACGCGATTTTTATCGGCATCATCATGCCTGCAATTATGAAGAAGTACAGAACTGTAGAAATCCTGCCTCGCCATTGTGCAAGCGCATACGATGCCATTGCTCCGAGGAAAAGCATCACAAAGAGTGATAAGAGCACAACTACAAAACTGTTTCTGAAGTAAATCGCAAAGTCTCCGCTCGCCAGAACATCTGTGTAGTTAGAAAAATTCCATTGCTCCGGCAATCCGAAGGTATTTGTATAAATACTGCGTCTGTCCTTGAAGGAGTTAATTACCATAATATATAGTGGGAACAAAACAATCAATGCCCACGCACACATCAATATGTGAGAGCCAAGCTTCATATTACGGATTTTCAGAGAGCTTATACTGCTAACTTTTCTTGCCATCTTAATCCCCCCTCGTCCGTGTTTTGCTCAGAATGAATAACGAGACAGCAGCCAGCATTACGAATGTAACTGTTGCAATAGTCGCTCCCATTCCCGAGTTCGGAATTGCTACGGGGTGCTGACCCGCTATACCGACACGATAGAATAACGTTCCTATCAGGTCTGTTGTGTAAGCCGGTGCTCCGTTTGCTGTCTGCATTGCGTATACGATGTCGAATGCATTGAAGTTATTAACAAAAGTGAGGATTGTTACAATACCGACAACAGGCATAATAAGCGGCAGCTTAATATGCCAAAATACCTGCCATCCGTTTGCACCTTCAATATCGGCAGCTTCATATATATCATCACTTATGCCGAGCAGTGCTGCTACAAACATCATTGTCGGAATACCAATCCATTGCCAGCATGAAACGAGTGCAACAAAAAGCAGAGCGGTGCTTTCCATACCAAGCCACGGCTGTGAAAGTGACAGCAGACCGACAGCATCCCACATACCTTGCGACCATATCGGGTTAAGAAGCAGTCTCCATAAATAACCCGTAACAAGTACTGCAAATGTTGTAGGAACAAAAATTATAGTCTGATAGATTTTACGCCCCTTCATTTTATGATTTGTAAGAATTACTGCAAATGCTATGCCGAGCACGTTTTGAACAAGCATGTGGATAATAAAGAACACACTTGTATTTCTCATAGCACCCCAATATCTCACCGACAATTCTCCGCGCGTAAAAAGCTCAATATAGTTTGAAAGACCCACAAACTCACGCGTCATGCTTGAACCTTGATAAAAACTCAAACGTATTGAATCAATCAGCGGATATGCCATAAAAACAATGTAGATTAAAAGTGCGGGTGCAATATACCATATCCAATAAATCCCGCGCGGGCTGATGGATTTTAATGCTCCTCTCCCCTTCACAGCTATGCCCTCCTGTTGTTAATTAACATATCTCCCCTGTTTTAGCAGAGGAGATATATTTGCTTTTGCATTAAGCTTTCGCTTGTTAAAATGATTTATCCGCCGATAATCGGGGCTGCTGCTTCAACGATTGCATCAGCTGCTCCTTGCGGTGTTTGTGTGCCTCTGAGAAGTGCGTTAACTTCTTGAACCATCGGTGCATACAGATCCATGAGTTTCGGCCAAATAAAGCGTGCGTCTGTAACTCTGCCTGAGTTGAGTGCAAGACAGTCGTTTGCTTGCGGATTTTCAAGCTGGATCGGGAAGTTAATCATCGGGAAGAAGCCGACAGGAAGTGCTTTTGAAGCTGTTGTTGCACCTTCTTGTGTGCACAGCCATGCGAGGAATGCTTTTGCTTCTTCGGGATGTGCTGTTGCTGCGTTCATTGTGATTGCCATGTCGGGGTGGAAGCAGATAGCTGTGTCTGCTGCGTTTCTTGCCGGGAATGCAAACACGCTCCACTCAAAGTCAACATCGTCGTAAATCCCGAGTGACCATGAGCCGTCTGCAAACATTGCTGCCTGTCCTGTGCCGAAGAGAGCTTGGCTGTCATTGTAGCCTACTGCTTCAAAGCCTGATGGTAAAAACGGCGATACGCTTTGTACATCTGTGTAAAGGTCTATGAAATGACTGTCATTGAGTGCTCTTTGACCTGTTTCGTAGAGAACACGGTTTTCAGCTCCGCCAATGTAGTTCGGAATCATGCCGAGTACGAGACACTCAAGAATATCCCATTCGTCTGCAATTCCGTTTGCAAGAGGTGTGATTCCTGCATCAAGTAATGTCTGGCATACTTGGATAAATTCTGCCCATGTTGTCGGGACTGATAGATTGTGCGCTGCAAAGATGTCCTTGTTATAGAATACAACTTGTGAAACAGCTGCAAAAGGAACTGCGAACATTTTGCCGTCTTCTGTTTGCCAAGGAGCAAGATTTGATGCTGTGAAGTTTTGTTTGAGTCCCGGAACGTCAGAAACATCTGCGAAATATCCTTGTTCAAACAACTCTATACCTGTTGCGTAGGAACGGGCATACATTAAGTCCGGTCCTGTGCCGCCTTCAAGCTGAACTCTGAGGGTTGCGTTATAGTCGGGCGGATTCGTCGGTTGGAAGCGGATTGTTACATTCGGTGCAACTTTTTTATACTCTGCCAGCAGATTGTTCATTTGGTCAACGTCGTCTGCACGCCATGAGCCCATGGTTAATACTACTTCATCGCCGCCTGCTGCCGGTGTGTCTCCACCTGAAGGTGTATCACTGCCGGAAGGTGTTCCGCCGCCGTTACAAGCTGCTACCATTGCTAACGCTAATGCTAAGCATAAAATTATTGCAAGTGCTTTTTTCATTTTTTCCTCCTGTTTATAAATAAAATTTGATTATTAGCATGCACAAACAACGCATCATGCTGTACATGAATAATGCGTTTATTCTGCTGCTTATTTATTCATGATTATGATACAATTTGTACATTATTTTGTGTGATATCACCAATTACTATAATAGCATAATTACCATTTTTGTGCAATATGTATTATTCTGCACAAATTATGCGGTAAATTATGCACTGTGTAATTTGGTGTAGTATTTCTTTGCTGCTTCTGCTATAATGTAAACGCAGAAGTCTTTTCCATGGAGGGTAGTATGAATATCGAGTTAAGCGAGTTAGAGTTCAGGCGTCTTCTTGATATGGCTTATATAGGTAACTGGGTTCTTAATTCAACACGCGGTACAGACAGATTTTCCGACTATGATAAAGTCGAAAGTCTCTTGTTCTCAAAGTGCCCGTCACAGGATATGCACACTTTGACAGAGTTTGTCGACGGTGTTGCACGCCCTTCGTCGGCTTTTGAGCAAGGTGGCATTCATGAGGCGATTGCCGATTATGAGGATTCTATGTTCTTTGAGATATTGGCAGAAGAGCTTGCAAGGCGTGATATGGATTTCGAGCCTATCGGCCCTGAGAACTTTAACGAACTAACCAATCGCATTGATGAATACATTGCAGAGTTTGAATTAAACGGAATAGATAATATTTCGTTAGATAAATAATAAAAGAGGTGTAACTTTGGAATTAAAAACAGCAGCACGAAATGCAGCACTTGAATTAGTTGATAAGGCAAGATTAAAGCAAGGTCAGACCGTTATAATCGGTTGCTCAACCAGCGAAATAATGGGTCAGCGTATCGGAAGTCAGTCAAACATGGATATCGGCAAAACCATTTATGATGAACTCTTTGATGTTTTCTCAAAGCATGGAGTTAATATGGCTGTGCAGTGCTGCGAGCATTTGAACCGGGCAATTATAGTTGAGCAAGAGTTTGTCAAGTGTCATAAGGTAGTCAATGTCGTACCAACTCCTGAAGCAGGCGGTGCTTTTGCCGCAGTGGTTTATAAGAGCTTTAAAAACCCCGTTGCAATCGAAGAAATCGAAGCAGACGCAGGCATCGATATCGGCGGCACAATGATAGGCATGCACCTCAAAAGAGTTGCAGTACCCGTCCGTCTCAACATCAGATATATCGGCGAAGCCGTAGTACTAGCCGCACGCACCCGTCCCCCACTCATCGGCGGCAACCGCGCAAGCTACAACGAGAGTATAATGTAAAAAAGTGCTTTCCCCCACAATGGGGGAAAGCAGAAAATAGCATAACTATTGACTTTTGCAAAAGCAAAGGCTAAAATAATTTCGGATAATATAGACATGGAGAAGTACCCAAGTGGCTATAAGGGGCTCCCCTGCTAAGGGAGTAGGCGTGTAACAGCGTGCAAGGGTTCAAATCCCTTCTTCTCCGCCATTAGGAACAAATGCGAACTCTCCCCGATG
>Ga0123356_10002031_pt1 | contig 21842 bp, 20 predicted proteins | sample TergutEmb28metaG_2_FD_92546 | JGI IMG/M metagenome (GOLD analysis project Ga0123356, IMG submission 92546) | Embiratermes neotenicus P3 segment gut microbial communities from Petit-Saut dam, French Guiana - Emb289 P3 | ecosystem: Host-associated > Arthropoda: Insects > Digestive system > Gut ... | reverse complement strand
TTGCCCCTGCTTTGCCCCTGCTTTGCCCCTGCTTTGCCCCTGCTTTGCCCCTGCTTTGCCCCTGCTTTGCCCCTGCTTTGCCCCTGCTTTGCCCCTGCTTTGCGTCCCCGTCCTCTTGTTTTATTCCAGAAATTTGGTATAAATCTCGTCCGTTGGATTGAACTGAACGGAAAAGGCTGGGATGTCTTTATAGCTTATCCCTTCGCAGGTTCCGTCGTTTGAATTAACATAGCTTATCACTGCGTTATCCGGCAGCGAGTCGGGTGCAACGGCATAACCGTGGTTCTGGCTGGTCACAAATACCCGCCCTGTCTCAAGTTCGAGTACAGGCTGGTTAGCTCCGCGATGCCCGAACGGGAGCTTTATTGTTTTTGCGCCGCGTGCAAGCGCGAGCATCTGGTGACCCAGTCCAACGCCTAAAACAGGGATGCCCATATGACACAGCTTTCTAATTTCTTCAATTATAGGTGTATTCTCAGCAGGGTCGCCCGGCCCGCCGGATAATATAATACCGGTAGGCCTAAGCAAAATTATATCTTCAGCAGCCATATCAAAGGGTGCAACAGCGGAAGAGTATCCGCGCGCTATAAGCTCCTTTAGCAGCCTTTGCCCATCTCCAAAATCCCACACAACTAAACTGCGCTGCTCAAATTGTGAATTGTGAATTGTGAATTGTGAATTCCGAAGCGCAGCACAAGCCGTATCCCCAAACTTTCCACTTTCCACTTTCCACTTTCCACTCCTATCAGCGCAAGCCGCAACCGCGCCGGTTATCCTATACCCGCGAAGCTCCGCCCATTGTTTTTCGCTCAATTCCGGGGTTTTAGACACCATAGCATTCATTACCCCGTTTTCACGGAGCAAACGTGTCAGCGCGCGTGTGTCGATACCACATAAGCCGGGGATACCTTCTTTACGTAAAAAAGAATCAAGATTTCCTTCGCTTCTGAAGTTTGAAGGTTCTTGACACCAATCTCTGACGATATAGGCTTTTAAATGTACCGGCCCAGGTCCCAAATCAGGGGGTATAATGCCGTAATTACCTATCAGCGGGAAAGTCTGTAAAACGATTTGTCCGTAATAGACAGGATCAGTAAGTGTTTCCAGATATCCGGTCATACCGGTTGTAAAAACAAGTTCCCCAACAGCCTCTGCGTCACTCCCAAAAGACCGCCCCTTAAAAACTGCCCCGTTTTCAAGGATCAAGTATGCATCGCTCAAAAAAGCCACCTCCAATTTATCCGATAAATCTTATCACAAACTACTGGACGTGGCAAGTGTAAATTTGTTTGAGTGGCGAAAAAAATTTGCTTATGCAGTGATTCTGAACAGTTACAATGTTTTAAAATATTATGTTGATATTTTCAACATATCCTGATATATTATCGGTAATAAGTATCGCTTGTTTAAAGGTGTATGATTATATGCTTCCTGATCTTCTCAGCGTACACAAAGACTATTTTAAAGGTTATACTGAGCTGCGTGCACAGTTAAACTCTACAAAACAAGTTTCCCTATTGACGGGCAATATGGTAACTAACGCCCAAAGCTCGGTGGGCGGCGTATCCGCGCGGGTATATAAGGGCGGTACGTTTGGTTTTGCCTCGGGCGCCGAGTATTCAAACGAGGGTGTTAAAAGCGTACTGGCGGCAGCGGCTAAAAACGCTGCTTTCATGGACTCGCATGTGAATAAGGGCATGCCGCCGTTGCCACTTGCCAAACCGGGTATGTTTGAACCCAAGATAAAACCCGGAGCGGATATCCCGCAGAGTCTGCTGATTGACTTTGCCAGGGCGCTGGACAGCACTATCACCGAAAAGTACAAGAAACTATCGAGCCGTACGGTGATCGCAACCTGCCTGGACATTGAAAAACTCCTTGTTGTAAGCGACGGCGCGGACAGTCATTCCTACCAGCCCCGGAGCCTGATATATGTTTTCATGACTGCCGATATGAATGACGGGGTCCCGGTGGAACTATTACAGACATTCGGCGGATTTGGTCATTTTAATGAACTGTTTTCCGACCATTCATTACTTATGGAAGATCTGGATAAACTCTATGAAGCGCTGATGCGCAAGCGCGAAGGGGTCTATTCCAACGCCGGGTTATGTAAATGCATATTACACCCTGAGCTTGCAGGCATCCTCGCTCATGAGGCGGTAGGCCATACAGTCGAAGCGGACATTGTATTGGGCGGTTCGGTTGCCGCCCACAATGTGGGAAAGCAAGTAGCGAGCGAGCTGGTGACTATGGTCGATTTCGCGCACACAGCTCTCGGCAAACCTTGTCCGCTGCCTGTATATGTAGACGACGAGGGCATAATAGCCGAAGATGTGACCCTGATTGAAAACGGAATCCTCAAAAACTTCATGCACTCCAGGGAAACCGCGCGGCATTTTGGCGTAAAACCCCAGGGCAACGCCCGAGGTTTTCTGTTCTCCGACGAGCCTCTTGTACGTATGCGCAATACAGCAATCCTTCCCGGCACGAGCAAACTGAGCGATATGATCGCAAGCATCGACGATGGTTACTACCTGGTCAAGACAGGTAACGGAGAAGCCGATACAACCGGAGAATTTATGTTTTCCGTCGGATTGGGTTATGAGATAAAAAACGGTAAGCTCGGAAACGCGATTCGCGAGACGACAATCTCCGGAGTCGCTTTTGAGATGTTGAAAACAGTCGATATGATTTCTGACGATATGTTCTGGGAATGTAACGGTTTTTGTGGGAAAAAGCAACCGATGACTGTCGGTATGGGAGGCCCCGCAATCCGCTGCGATGTGAATATTGGGGGACGGTAACTTAATTCAGAATTCAGAATGCAGAATTGAGGATGCAGAATTGCTTGAGCCTTTTGTAGTATTAGGGGGGTTATACTATGGGTGTTATGATACGGCGTGATATTGCTGAATACGCAGTTGGGGCGATGAAGAAAGCGGGCGCTGATATGGCTGCGTGTAAAGTCACTCGCGGGCGCAAAGAGGAATTCAATGTGGAGGCTAATAAGTTTTCACTGATGCGTACGCTCTTTAGTGACACTTTACACATTAAAGCGATTTGCGGGGGTAAAAAAGGCGTCACCGTTATCAATAAGCTGGATAAGGAATCAATCGATAAAGCTGTACAGGACTGTATTGCATTGTCTGCCTCAGCGAGCCCTGATGACGCAGAAGATATCGCCGAAAAAGTCGTAAACAAACACTTCGACTTGAGTATAGGCGGCCCGAACATGGATGCTCTGTATATGAGGACACATGAATTTCTCGAACAGTTGAGTGATGGGTACCCACGGATTTTACTTGAAGGCATGACGTCAGACTTCAACACAGCGCAGGTGACGTACATAAACAGCAAGGGTGTGGAATTCAACGAGGATCGGGAGTATTATTCTTTTAGCACTATGTTTTCCGCTAAAGATGGTGAAAAATCATCATCTTACAACGGTTACGGCGCCAGGCTTACGTCGCTTTCCGTTCCTTTTATTGATCAGGGCATGCACAGGACGTTGCTGGATGAAGCCGTTAAGTCGACAGACACGCGTATGGTGGACGGGAAGTTTGTCGGCAAAGTCATAGTGACGCCAGCTTGCGAGGATATGATCTGGCGAACGCTCTACGACTGTTTTCTGTCCGATTTATCCCTGGTACAAGGTACAAGCCGCTGGAAGGGCGCGTTGGGCTCTAAGGTCACCGACTCCAAGCTGACAATACGCATCACCCCGCTTCATCCAAGCGTAGTTGCCGGCGAACGAATAACCGCCGACGGTTATGAGAGCCAGGATACGGATTTGATCCGCAACGGTATGCTTACATCTTTCGCGCTATCACTTTACGGTTCAAATAAAACCGGCAACCCGCGCGCAAGAAATACCGCTTTCTCAAATATTGAGGTAGCGGCTGGTGATACGTCTCTTTCCGATATGATAAAAAGCGTCGACCGGGGCATACTTCTCAACCGCTTCTCAGGTGCTTCCCCAGGCCCCAGCGGAGATGTATCGGGTATTGCAAAAAACAGCTTTTTAATTGAAAACGGCGCAGTGACCGACGCATTGTCGGAGACAATGATTTCGTTCAATATTATGGATATCCTAGCGAATATCCCGGCGATCTCATCCGAGCGCTGCAATAATGGCATAGTCGTACTACCATGGTGCTGTTTCGACGGCGTAACAATTTCAGGAAAATAAATACAAAATACAAATTACAAAGCACAAATCACAAATAAACGTCCCTCGTATTTGTGCTTTGTGCTTTGTAATTTGTAATTTGTCTAAAGCGTGTTTCGCTTTCTTCGGATGTCTTCGCCCCGGAAGGTAAGTACCTGGTATTCTCCCTCGAGGCGCGACATTATCTGCTCGGAATAACGTCGGCGCAGCTCGTAGAGCGTCAGGTTTGAGTTGACGATCGTTTTTTTCCCGGTCACCAATCTTGTGTTTATCAACTCGTAGAGCGCGCTGACCGTGAATGAGGTGGTCATCTCTGTGCCGAGGTCGTCTAGTATAAGAAGGTCGCATTCGAGGCACCGCTTAACTTCGGCGCGGGCCTCCTCAGGGTCGTCCGCGCGCGAAAACTTTGTGTCCTCAAATTTTGAAAATATAGCCGACGCCATGTCGTATACGACAGAATGCCCGTTTTCCGCAACGACTCGCGCGATGCAGGCTGACAGGAATGTTTTTCCGAGACCCGGCGCGCCGTTGAAAAACAGGTTCATTGATTTTTTTCCGAATTTGCGGGCGTATTCCACACACGTTTCGTATATAATCTCCATGCTCCGGCGCGGGGATATACCGGTGTCCGGCGCAGGCGTGTCGTCATAATAAGTTAAGTCAAAGCTGTCAAATGTCTCGTTACCCAGCTTAAACAGGCAACTCAGCGATTCCCTCTGCTCATTTTTATACAATTCCGTCAGACAGTCGCACATTTTGGTTCGAATATATCCTGTGTCATGGCATTTTGGACACAGGTATTCGTCATCGAGATAATTATCCGAAAATCCAATGCGGACAAGCTCACTGCGCCGAAGTTCCTGCAATTCCAGGTTTCTCAGGCGTATATCCTCAATAAGCCTGTTGTCATTCGCGCCCAAAGCGATACCAACAAGGTCCGACATCGTTGCCCGTATCTCCGAGTCAAGCACACGAATGCGCGGCGAACGCGAATATACCTTCTCCACCCGGCGCTCATAACGTTCACTATTCCGCTTTCGTTTTTCCTCAAGCGCAGTTTTTGCCCGCGCCAGAAGCTTTCCGTCAATAGCGATGACATGCACCTCCAGCTTACACTCTACATTAAAAACCGTGAGCTATAAAAAGTCGATAAATTGTATAACTTTACATATACTAGCCCCTAGCCCCTAGCCCCTAGCCCCTGCAATTCCTACGTATCCCGGATTTTGCTTAAAAGGCGTTCCATGCGTTTAATTTCTTCCTGATCCGGCGCGCCGAATTTCTGTGCGGATGGTTTTGGGACGCCCATTGAGTCGTCCTTGCTTTGCCATCTGTCTTTTTCTGATATCTCCTGTGGGGAATGAAGGTTCTTGCTGTGCCAGCTTTTCATGATTTTGTCAATATAATTCCATGCGAGTTTTCCGGTTTGCACCACAGTCCTGTCATAGGCTATTTCGATCGCTTCAGGGTCAAAACCCATCGCGATCCATCCATCCACATAACGTTTTTCCGACTCTGATAACTCACGGTCCCTTATCTGTAAAACCGCTTTTATCTTTCCGCGCGCGCTCTTACGCGCTTCGAGGGTTTTGAGGTATTCTTCGGCCCTGTCAAGTGAAAAAATGCCCTCACGTTCCCATGAGTAAGCGGCTTTTTCTATGTACCGCATTGACGGCATACGCCCGCCTCCGCGCCCGTGGCTTTCGGATATGCAATGAGTTATCAATTGTAATATGACCTCCGGTGGTATACGAAGAGCGTCATATATTCCGAACAGCCTTAACAATTCGTCAGGTGACATTATCTTACCCAGGCTGTTTTGAGCTTCCTGGACGAGGGAGTGGAATTCAGTACCGGTTTGCAGTTCGCCCTCTATTTCGGCAACCGAGTACTGACGCGGCTCGCCTATCGGGGGTTTTGCTGTCATGTCATCATTAGAGTTTTTTTCCGTAGAATCGGTGTTTTCGTCGAGTCTGACAAGCCCAAGGCGCGACAGGACTGCCATCGCAGTCGCAATGCCTCCGGAGCTCTTGCCAAGCGCGGCGGCGGCCTCCGCAGAAGAGCTTTGGCCGCGCGTCTTGAGTATGTATAAGTATAACAGAGCCGCGTCCCCGTCCCCCGCGCGAATCAGCTTATCGATTGTCTGCCCGGCAATCGTAACGGCTTCAGGTCCGGGAAGTATGAATTTCATATCGGACATTATTAAATCTTCCCTGGGTCTAATTCCCCGCTCCTCTGGAGCTTATTCTTAGCAATGCCCTGCAGTCTAGCTGCGGGGAAGACTAATAAAATCTTTCAGTACGTCTTCCAGGTTGGGATTACCGATTTCTTGCAGGCTGTATTCAACGCGTGTGCTGGGCTTTGATATATCGATTACCCGGGCAAGGTCGATTGGCGTGGCTACGATAACACTGTCGCAATCCGTGGCGTCGATTGTCGCCGACAGGTCGCGCATTTGCTCTTCGCCGTAACCCATAGCGGGCAGCAAACAGCCAATATCCGGGTATATGCGGTAAGTTTCCGCCAACCTGCCGACTGCGTTATCCCTTGGGTCAACGATCTCAGCCGCGCCGAAGCGTTTTGCCGCCACGATACCGGCGCCAATTTTCATGTTGCCATGCGTGAGGGTTGGACCGTCCTCAATAACCAGAACACGTTTGCCACGGATAAGTTCGGGATTTTCCACGCTGATAGTGGACGCGGCGTCAATAACTATCGCATTGGGGTTTACCAGCCCGATGTTTTTCCTGACCGTTTGGATGTTCTCGAAATCAGCGCTGTCTATCTTATTGATTACTACCACGTCAGCCAGACGTAATGTGACCTCGCCGGGATAATATGACAGTTCGTTTCCGGGCCTGTGCGGGTCGGTTACCGCTATCATCAGATCGGGACGATAGAACGGGAAGTCGTTATTACCGCCATCCCATAGGATTACGTCGCATCCATTTGGATCATTCTCCGCCGCTCTCAGGATGGCTTCATAATCAACGCCGGCATAAATTACATTTCCGCGCGCTATGTGCGGCTCGTACTCTTCCATCTCCTCAATAGTGCAATTATTCTTTTTGAGGTCTTCAATTGTGGCAAAGCGCTGTACCTTTTGCGCTTCAAGATCGCCGTATGGCATAGGATGCCGGATGGCTATGACCTTCAGGCCTTGCCCCATCAGGATTTCGGCGATACGGCGCGAAGTTTGGCTTTTCCCGCAGCCTGTGCGAACCGCGCCGACCGCGATCACCGGCTTTGTGCTCTTGAGCATCGTTTTTTTATGCCCCAGCATTGTGAACGCTGCGCCGGCTGCGTTTACCTTGGCGCCAAGGCCCATAACAAACGAATATGGGACGTCGCTGTACGAAAAAACGCAAGCGTCGGCATCAAGGTCTTTTATAAGATGTTCCAGTTCATCCTGGGCATATATGGGTATCCCGTCCGGGTACAGGCTGCCCGCAAGCGAGGCAGGGTACTTACGGTCTGCGATATCCGGGATTTGTGCGGCGGTGAAAGCCACAACTTTATACGCGGGGTCATCCCTGTAAAAAGTATTAAAGTTATGAAAGTCCCGTCCTGCCGCTCCAATGATAATGATTCTACGCTGTGTCATATGTTTTATCTTCCTTTCAATACAAAATAAAATAGTTTTGTAAAATAGTTAGTTAATCATTCTAATGCCCCGTCGCAGGGTTTCTTCGTTAATCGCGCCTTGAGCGCCTGTTATTAAGTAGCCCCCCGCATCAATGAAATATGTCGCGGGTATTGACCGTACTGAATATGCCACGGCTGCATCCTGGTATACATCGTAAAAAACAGGAAACGAATATTCATTATCCTCAACATATGCAGCGCCTGTCGCCACAGTCTCTCGGCCCCCATCCACAAGGCATATCATCATGAATTGAATGTCGTCGCCCAGTTCGCCGTACACCTTGTCAAACTCCGGCATTTCAGACTTGCACGGCGGGCACCAACTGGCCCAAAAGTTCAGGACTATGGGTTTGCCAATCATATCGGACAGACTGATATCATTTCCGTTTGCGTCTTGTATAATGAAATCGGGAGCCCTGTAATCTTCCATGTCGGGTTCTTCCGACGGCGTGGGAGTGGCTTCGTTTGGAGGTTCTGGTGACGATATGTTTTCCGGGTTGCCGTCATTTACATCAGGCGACGGAATACGTTCCGCGTCGTTGCCCTGACCATCAAGCGGCTTTGAAATCCCACCGTCCTGCTGTCCCGGAGTCGAAGCCGTTTCTGTCCCGCCGCCTTGTTGCCCCGGTTGTTTCAGTACAGGTAAATCCTCCGGCTTCCAACTGTCGTTCAATGCGCCATACAGCGCCACCGCGCCAACCATAACGCCGATCAGCACTATCGAAGTCACTAATATAATCACATTTTTTTTTGTTTTCATACTAAACACCTATACCATAATCAAACCAAAGAATCTATTCAGCAAACCGGTCATCATCAGTATTCCCATGGCTATTAAAAATATGCCGGATACGAGGTTGATAATTTTATAATGCTTCTTTATCCAGTCAAACGCGGACTTCAGCCTGTCGATAAGTATAGCGCTGATCAAAAGGGGAAGCCCAAGACCGGCGGAAAAGCAAAGCAGCAACAAAATGCCGCGTATTGCGGTTGCCTGCTGAGAGGCAAGCATCAGTGCCGAACCAAGAAACGTCCCGACGCATGGCGACCAGGTGATTGAAAAAACTATGCCAAAAAGCATGGCTGAGAAAAAACCTGACACCTTTCCGGTCCCGGCAGCACCTGTCCCGGCGCCGCCTTTATTAATAATTCGGATACTGAATATGCCCGTGTAATTGAGCCCAAACAGTACAATTATCGCTCCGGCAACAATGTTAATGACCATACTGTACTCAAGCAGCAAAGCGCCGAGCAATCCGGAAACCGCCCCGAGGGCAATAAACACCGACGTGAAGCCCAGAAAAAAGCCTGACGCGCACAGCACAGTCTTTTTTGTGTTTCCCTGTGTGCCGCCGGCAAAGTATGACAGGTAGATTGGAAGCATGGGCAGAAGGCACGGTGAAATAAATGCAATGATACCTTCTAAAAATGTTATAACATACTGCATATCCTGCTTAAACTCCCTTAACCGGCAAAATGATCGGGTTTCCAACTTTTAAAAGCACGTGACTGATTATACTACAATAGGATTAATGCCGCAAGGATTTTTAGTATAACTGTTGACTAAGAATTTCTAATGTGATATCTTATTACACAAGCTACTCAATGCACTGGATTACGTACACTGAGCAGGCGATAAACCTCCCAAGGTTTATGGGGCCGGGCTGCAATTTTGCGGCAGCAGATGTTTTTTAAAGCGCATCTGTGGGACAGTCATATGTTCCATAGATGCGTTTTTTTTGGAGGAGAACATCGTGACAGACAGTAATATTGGATCAGGCGGTTTGACTGCCGCTGAAGCGCAGGCGCTTCAGGAACAATATGGGAAAAACGAACTTTCCGCGCAAAAGAAGGAAAGTTTCGCTAAAAAAGCGTTTCATATAATAACCGAGCCGATGTTCCTGCTGCTTATCATTGCGGCGACTATATACTTCATACTCGGAGAACCGGCGGACGGTTTAATTATGCTGCTCTTTGTCGTTGGCATTATCAGCATTGAAATTATCCAGGAATGGAAAACGGACAAGACGCTAAACGCCCTTAAGGACCTGTCCGCGCCCCGCGTTAATGTCTTGAGGGACGGAGAGGAAATACAGATTGCCAGCGCCGACCTTGTACCGGGCGATATTATGATGATTTATGAAGGCGTCAAAATCCCCGCCGACGGGTATATCGTCAGGTGCAACGACCTGTGTGTCGATGAATCGTCACTAACCGGGGAAGCCGAAGGGGTGTGGAAAGTCGCGACTGACGGCACAAAAAAGACATCTGATTATTGGCGCAACGATTATTGCTATGCCGGTACGCTTGTTACTCAGGGCACTGCGGTTGTAAAGGTCGATAAAATCGGCGCCGCGACCGAATACGGGAAAATCGGGGCAAATGTAGCCGAAGCGCCGACGGGAAAAACACATTTACAGAAACAAATTGGCAGCATAGTTAAGTTATGCGCCGGTATTGCGGCAATCCTTTTCATATTGGTAGCCATTGTGACATGGCTTAACATTCCAATGTTTGAATTCGGGGAAAGAATCATTACAAGCATACTTTCAGGGATATCCCTGGCAATGGCTATGATACCGGAAGAATTCCCGGTTATTCTGACCGTATTTATGTCAATGGGGGCATGGCGGCTCGCAAAGAAGAATTCACTGGTACGAAAACTTCCGTCCGTTGAAACGCTGGGCGCTATATCCGTTTTGTGCGTGGATAAGACAGGGACAATTACCATGAACCAGATGACCGTTCAGGACGAATGGGTCGCATACGGAGACGAAGACAATTTGGTCGAGATTATGGGGCTTGCGTGTGAAACGGATGCTTACGACCCGATGGAAAAGGCTATGCTCGCCCACTGCGAAGAAAAACACGGCATTCATAAGTCACACCTTTTTGGAGGAAGGTTGATATCCGAATACGCTTTTACCAACGAACTAAAAATGATGGGGCATATTTGGCACCATGACGACGAAATAATCATTGCCGCAAAAGGTTCGCCGGAGCGAATACTCACCATTTGCCAACTATCGGATGAAAACAGGATATTAGCTGAAAACAAAGTAAGGAAGATGAGCAAGCAGGGCTTGAGGGTTATTGCCGTTGCAATGGCAAAACCCCGGAGTGAAGCCGAAATACCGGCGAATCTTCTGGACTGTTCACTTACGCTTTGCGGACTGGTTGGACTTGCCGACCCGCCGAGGGAATCGATTAAAAGGGATATAGCCACCTGTTATAGAGCAGGCGTCAGGGTTGTAATGATAACAGGCGATAACGGCATAACCGCCGTAACTATCGCAAAAAAAATCGGCATGAAAAACTATGATAAAATAATTACCGGAGACGAACTGACAAAAATGACAGACGACGAACTTCGCGAAAGCGTTAAGTCAGTTTGCATATTCTCCCGGGTTTTGCCGGAACATAAAATGCGTATCGTCAAGGCATTCAAAGACAACGGCGATATTGTAGCCATGACAGGTGATGGCGTAAACGACGCGCCCGCGTTGAAATATGCCGATATAGGTATAGCCATGGGCAAACGCGGCAGCGAAGTATCCCGCGAAGCAGCCGACCTGATTCTTTTGAACGATGATTTTTCCGTAATTGTAGAAACGATAAAGGATGGGCGGCGAATCCTGGATAATATCCGCAAAGCTGTGGGATATGTCATTACGATACATATCCCGATCGCCTTGTCGGCATTTCTTGCACCGGCGTTAGGGATTGACCCGGAATCGGTGTTGTTCCTTCCGATGATTGTTGTTTTGCTTGAATTGATTATTGACCCAACTTGTTCAATAGTATTGGAGAGGGAACCAGCCGAGTCTGATATAATGGAACGCAAACCAAGGGACCCGGGGAAGAACATGATTACAGCGGAGACACTAATAAAAAGCATCTTACATGGTTTGGCAATTTTCGCGGCGTCATTTGGCGCATATTACTACACGCTGCATGCAAACCCGGAAAATGCGGGCGCGGCGCGGGCAATGGGCATCGGTGTGATAATGTTTGCAAATCTGTTTTTAGTTCAGGTCAACTGCTCGGACATAGACAGTATCTTTACTTCAATCAAGCGCTTAGCCAAGGATAAAGTCATGTGGGCGGTTAATATAATAATTACCCTCAGTCTAATCTTGTTCCTGTATACCCCGATCAATAGTTTTCTAAAACTCGCCCCACTCACGTCAGGGCAATTCCTGACGGTCCTAGGTCTGGCAGCAGCATCGGTGCTGTGGTATGAGGTGATAAAGCTAATAAAAAGGATACGGCGATAGGTTAGCCAGACATCCGCCCGCATCAAGCCGCACTTTGGAATTTTCGTGTTCAGTTCCGTACAGTAGCCGGAATTCACACGAAAATTACAATGCACAGCTTGCTGCGGGCTATCCTTTGCATGATAATAAAAATATATGCCAATATTGACGCGGAGAGGTATTTCGTGATATCTTTAGGGGAAGAAAAGGAGCGATGTTTTAATGCTTGGTATTAAAGAATATGAGTCAATGGCAATGCTGGATTTGGACGACAGCGAACGAGACAAACTAGGTAGGTGTTTTGACGCCATAACCGCTGGTTTTGAGGCGCTTGAACAGGTTTGCACAGACGGTGTGGAACCCTTGGTCACTGTATTAAACCTGTGTAATGTTATGCGTGATGATGTCGCAAAAAAACTACTAACGAGGGATGAAATTCTGGCAAACGCCCCGGAAGAATACGACGGATTTTTCAAAGTCCCCGGAACGTTAGCATAGGGGGCGAAAAAATGGAACACTTTATTACAAAGTATGACGTAAACTGTCCTGCGGGCACGATGAGCGCCGCGCTTGAGGACTCGATAATGCACAAGGGCCGACCTGTGACGGCAGGCTCGAAAATCCTGGAAAACTTCGTCTCGCCGCTTGACGCAACAGTTGTTACCAAGCTTGAAGCTGCGGGAATAACTATTCTTGGCAAAACAAAGATGGATGAATTCGGCGCCAGCGGGCTGTTTGGGAATATGGAACCTGGCGCTCCGGATTCGGAATTCCGTTCAGGGGCAGTTTCAGCAGTTGCGGAAGGCGACGCCACATTTGCTCTGTGTAATGACTATACGGGTGCTGTAAGCCAAGAGGCTGCTGCGCATAACCTGTGTTATATCCACCCGACTTACGGGTCGGTTTCTCGTTATGGGCTGATCCACGCTGTCCCTTCCATGGACCAGATTGGTATCGTGTGTAAAACTCCGGCTGACGGATTGTACGCGCTGTCGGTTATTTCAGGGCATGATCCGAAAGATGGAGCGATGTTTTCTGGAAGTGGAAAGTGGAAAGTGGAAAGTGGAAAGTTGACAATGAGTTCGGGGCGGGTACGTGTTGGTGTTCCTGTTAATGTTCTGGCTTGGGTTTCGGATGCTTCTGCTGTTTTGGAGTTTGCTAAAGGCTTTGATACTGTTGATTTTGATCTTGGGTATTTCGATGTTTATGCTCAGGTTATGCAGATATTATGCTCCGCTGAGTTGAGTAATAATACTACCCGCTATGATGGTATCAAGTTTGGCTACAGGGCGGAAGGGTACAGAAATCTGCACGAGTTATATACAAAAAGCCGTACAGAGGCGTTTGGCGCGGATGTTAAGCTCGCCTCGATTATTGGTTCTATGGTGCTCTCGCAGGAGAATTATTTGCGGTATTACGATAAAGCTATGCGAATCAGGCGGCTTATAAAGGAGTCGCTGGAATTTGATAAGTATGATGTTATTATTATGCCGACGGCGAAGCAGGGGGACGCCAAGCAGGGGGACGGTTCATCTGCTTGGCTGCACCAAGCAGATGAACCGTCCCCCTGCTTGGCTGCGTCGCTCTGCTTCTCAGCCCTGCCGAGGCTTTGCGGGCTGCCGGCGGTGACTGTACCGTTTAAGGGCGGCGGGATCACGCTCATTGGAGATTCGAATTGTGAAAATGTTCTGTTTTCGGCGTTGGAGGCGGTGGGACTATGAGTTATGAAACAGTAATGGGGCTTGAGGTCCATGTAGAACTTGCAACGGAGTCAAAACTGTTTTGTTCGTGCTCTGCAAAATTCGGCGCGGACGCTAATGAAAATGTTTGCCCGGCTTGCGCCGGAATGCCCGGAATGCCCGCAGTGCTGAATAAAAAGGCAGTCGAACTCGCGATTGCCGCAGGGATAGTCACAAACAGCAAAATATCGCCTGTCATAACATTTGACAAGAAAAACTATTTCTATCCTGATTTACCCGCCGGATACCAGATAACACAGTGGTTTGCCCCAATATGTAAAAACGGCTGGATCGAAATCGAAACTGCGGGAAACAATACGGGTACGGCTGTAATTGATGAAGTTGGAGCGGCGGGGAGCGGGAAAAAACGCATTACGCTCAAGCAAATCCATATAGAGGAGGATGCCGGGAAACTTGTCCATGAGCCGCGTACGCGCTCGTCATTGGTCGATTTCAACCGAACGTCCGTCCCACTTGTCGAGATTGTTTCAAATCCGGATTTCCGCTGTGTGGAAGAGGTTATTGCATATCTTGAAAAGCTGCGGGCTCTGTTAAGTTTTGCCGGCGTATCAGACTGTAAAATGCAAGAGGGTTCGATGCGTTGTGACATTAATATTTCCGTCCGTGAAGCCGGAAGCCAAATACTGGGGACGCGCACAGAGATAAAAAACATGAATTCACTCAAAGCAATTGCCCGGGCTATCGAATACGAATCGCGGCGGCATATCAATGCACTCGAGACCGGATGCGAGACGCTGATCCAAGAGACAAGGCGCTGGGATGACGATAACGGAATGTCGTTTTCAATGCGCGAAAAAGAAGAAGCGGCTGATTACAGGTATTTTCCAAATCCCGAGTTGATGCCTATCTATATTGATGAAGAATGGATACAGAGCGTTCGCTCTACATTACCCGAGCTCGCTCATGAAAAGTTTGAGCGGATGACTAAGCAACTCGGCTTGCCCGAGCACGACAGCACAGTTATTACCGGAAGCCTTAACCTGTCACGGATATTTGACGAAACGCTGGGGTACTATGATAAACCAAAAGAAGTCGTCAACTGGATCATGGGTGATTTGCTCAGTATTACAAAGCTAGCGGGAAAAAGCGACGATGAAATCATCATCGATTGTGAAAAGCTCGCAAAGGTCATTAAGATGGTTGATGATAAAATTGTCAATCGTTCAATAGGTAAAAAACTGCTGATCAAAGTCTTCGAGGAAGGTGTCGACCCCGAAGCCTATGTCAGGGAAAACGCCCTTGGCATGGTATCAGATACAGGTTTTCTGGAAACCGCTATCCGGGAGGTTTTGGCGGCAAACGAGAAAACTGTCAGGGAATACAAGCAGGGGAGTCAAAAAGTGTTTGGGTTCCTGGTTGGCCAGGTGATGAAAAAAACAGCAGGCAAAGCTAACCCGCGTTCAGTTAATGAACTGCTGCTGAAAATACTTGACGAAGTTGAAAGTTGAAAGTGTAAAGTTGAAAGTTGGAAGATGTTTTATATGAAAATTTTTAGCAGGATTAAAGCTATTGTCAACTACCAGTGGGTGAAAGATAGCTGCCGGAAGTTATATACAGGATTATTTACCAACTGGAAAATCGCGTTGGTGAGTCTTGTGCTTATACTGCCGCTATTGATTATAACAATCAATCATTATGCGGCTTCGGGCGCGGCGGTTGGGGCTGAGCCGCAAGAGGACTATGAGTATCTTGCTTTATTATTTAGTGAGCCTGTGCCGGAGCTCACGGATGCACAACCACTTGTTGAACCCGTGGAATTACTGTCCGCGCAGTTGCCTGTCGTATCGTCCCCGGAACCCTCACCGGCGCCATCCGCCGAGTTGCCCGCTGAACCGCCATCCGGGCTGCCTTCCGAACCTTCCGTTGAGCCATCCGCTGGACTACCTGCGCAATTACCCACAGAGTTGCCTGCTGTTCCGCTTGCTGAATCGTCTGCTGATCCGCCTGATGATACATCGTTGGGATTAAATGCCGAATCTCCTGCCGAAGCGTCTGCTGAACTGGTTACAGGATCAACTGAAACGGCGGAAAGTACGGCTGCGGGCAGCGCTGCCGGCGACACAACTGAAGCTGATCCGCCCGATACGCGGAAGGCAAGCTCGTTCGATGAAGCATATGGTCCAAATAACTCCCAAGCGACTGGCAATAAGACTGCATATATCACAATAGACGACGGCCCGTCACGGGAAGTCACAACCGGTATACTGGATTTATTGCAGCAAGAGGGTATCAAAGCGACATTTTTCGTACTGCCGCACGGCGGCGTAAAAGACCTTTACCAGCGTATAATTGACGAGGGGCACGAAATCGGCAATCATTCCTATTCGCATAACTATTCAAAACTCTACACTTCCAATGATATATCGGGATTTGAAGAAGATGTGCTGCTGGCACAAGAGTGGCTGTTTGATAATTTTGGTTATTTATCGACGTCCTTCCGCTTTCCCGGAGGAGCGATGGGCAGAAAAGCAAGTATCGTTGACCCCCGGCGCGAGTTCCTCGAAGAGCATGGTTACCGGGATTTTGACTGGCATGTAGACACTGGCGATGCGAATAATAACTACAAAGATAAAAGCGCGGCAGCTTTATCGCAAAGGGTGCTCGACAATACACGCGACAGGGAACGGCTAATAGTGCTAATGCACGACACAAAGAGCAAAGCAACAACGCTTCAGGCGCTTCCGCTAATAATCACAGGCTTACGTGAACAAGGTTACACATTCGACATTTTACGTAATTATTAGGAGGAATCATTATGTATATTGGCATTGATCTGGGCGGTACGAATATTGCGGCGGCATTTGTAGATAGGGACGGTACGATCACGAAGCGAGCCAGCCTGCCCGCCAACGCTGCCGGAGGGCCGAAGGCGGTTATTAACGGGCTTATGGACGTCTGTGAAGTCCTGCTTGACAACTCTGGAGAGAGGCCAACTTCTATAGGCATAGGCGTACCGGGAATGGTAAACGACGAGGCGGGCGAGGTTGTCTTCACACCGAATCTCCCGTTTCATAATATCAACGTAACCAGCGGGCTGCAAGAAAAATACGGCTGTCGGGTACACCTGGGAAATGACGCGAATTGTGCAGCCTTGGGCGAGACAGTAGCGGGCGGCGCAAAAGGCGCGCAAGACGTCGTTTTTGTAACGCTTGGAACAGGCGTTGGCGGCGGTATAATTCTGGGCGGACGCTTGCTCACCGGACTGAGTGGCGCAGCCAGTGAGCTTGGCCACATGGTCATACTGACCGGAGGCCGCAAATGCGGTTGCGGAAGGCATGGTTGCTGGGAGAGATATGCATCCGCAAGCGGGTTGATAATGACAGCGATCGAGTTCATGGAAACACAGGCGGACAGCCTGCTGTGGGAGTTTTGTGGCGGTGATACGGGAAAAATAGACGGAAAAGCGATATTCGATGCGTTCCGCGCCGGCGACAATACCGCCAAACTTACGGTGGAGCGGTATATCGGGCACCTCGCAGCCGGCATAGTAAATGTAATCAATGTGCTGGAACCGGAAATGATCTGCCTTGGAGGCGGCATTGCCAACGCATGGGATTGCCTGTCCGAGCCGCTGGAGGCACTGGTGGACAAAGAAAATTTCTTCCGATTCTCACCCAAAACACCCCGGACAAGAATTGTAAAAGCGCAGCTCGGCAACGACGCAGGCATAATAGGCGCCGCAATGCTCGGGCTACCGTTCAGGGGCTAGGGTTTAGGGGCTAGTATACGTGGGCTAAAGCTTGCGCTTTCCGTCAAATATGCTGCTTTTTCAAAAATCGCCAGAATTAAGCAATTATACTGAAATCCATGCCTTATTTGCACTACCCCCTGTCCCCTAGCCCCTAGCCCCTAAAGAGTAGGGCTCGGGGTATAGGGCTGAAAAATTTTTGTTGACAAACGGGATATGGGGATGCTATAATCGCCCGGTAGAAAGCAGAACGGCATCCCCGTCCTCACCCGGCCGCCTTTATAACAGAGCGCGCTGTGGTTAATGATCGAGACATCCCGTCCCGGGCAGGGACGGCGTCTGGTTAACGCGGATGCACCGGCTTCCGCGTTTTATATTTTCCGGGAATACTAAACGTGCGCAGCTCATATTAGTTATTAATGTATATGGAGGTGTATACTATCAGCAGCGTGACCTATCAGATAAATGAGGAGATCACAGACAAGGAAATCCGCCTGATCGATGAAGAGGGTACTCAACTTGGGATAATGTCATCATCAGAAGCTTTTAGAGTCGCGGTTGAAAAGGAGCTCGACCTTGTTAAGATCGCGCCTAATTCAAATCCGCCTGTCTGTAAGATAATGGATTACGGGAAATACCGCTTCGAACAAGCCAAGCGGGAGAAGGAAGCGCGCCGTAATCAACACATTGTCGAGGTCAAGGAAATAAGAATGTCACCGAGTATCGGAGCAAATGATTTTAACGTTAAGCTGGAGCACGGTCAAAGATTCCTAAAAGATGGAGACAGGCTGAAGGTCACCATCCGCTTCCGGGGCAGGGAAATGGCTCACACGAATATTGGGGAAGAGTTGCTAAAAAAATATGCCGACGAATGTACTGAGTTTGGGAATGTAGATAAAAACCCAAAACTAGAGGGAAGGCACATGTCCATGTTCCTGACCCCAAAAGTCACGAAGCATTAATATGGCAAGCATTTGAACAAAAAAAACAGCGTTCCCCAAAGCGCACGTTGTTTTGGGGATTGTTTTTGCACTAGAGTTAGGAGGAGATTAGAAATCATGCCAAAGATCAAGACGCACAGTGGGGCAAAAAAGCGTTTCAACCTCACAAAAACAGGGAAGGTCAAACGCGCGCACGCGTATAAGAACCATATCCTGAACAAAAAGACGACAAAGCGTAAAAGGGGTCTGCGCAAGGGCGCTTACGCCGACGTCACGAATGAAGCCGCGATCAAGCAAATGATCCCGTACAAATAGGAGGGGTAGTGTAATGGCCAGAGTAAAAGGCGCGTTAAGCACGCGTAAAAGAAGAAATAAGATACTAAAACTTGCGAAAGGGTATTGGGGCTCAAAGTCAAAGCATTTCAAAATGGCGAATCAAGCGGTCATGAAATCACTCACTTATGCTTATGTTGGGCGTAAACGTAAGAAGAGGGATTACAGGCAGCTTTGGATAGTAAGGATAAGCGCGGCATGCAAGTCAAACGGCATGAACTATTCACGCTTCATGTATGGGCTCAAGTTATCCGGTATAAACCTAAACAGGAAAATGCTGTCGGAAATGGCGATTCACGAACCTGAGGCGTTTACAGGGTTATGCTCAACAGCAAAACAAGCCATCGGAGCGTGAGAGATAATTCACAATTCACGATTCACAATTCACAATTAATTCGGGGACGGGCTGAAATGCCTGTCCTTGTTTTTTATACATGTGTTTTTTTCTATTCAGGTTGCACCAAAACAACCCCCGTCATTGCGAGCGCACGAAGCAATCCAGTCCCTTAGACTTGAAGTTTTGGATATCTGGATTGCCACGCCGCAGAGGACTAACTAGAATTCAAGCTATATGAGCGGCTCGCAATGACGAGGAGGGTGGTTCTGAATAACAATAAAAATATATCGAAAAACAATAAAAAAGTATTGCAATTCGATAAATAGTGTGTTATACTCCATATACCGGAAAAGAATGTGGAGGGATGTATTATGTGGGATGATTCCAAGTCGGTTGTTTTGAGCAAAATCTGTGTGATCATTTTTATGGTGCTGCTCCTGGCTGTCGCTATCCTGGCTCCGGGGATTGTGACGGCATTGATGCGGGTATCCATGCTTGCGTATACGGCGGGAAGAGCGTTTTTTCTGGCTACAATATACGCCGGATGCGTTCCGGCAGCCGTGTTGCTGGTTTGCTTGTATATCCTGCTGCAGCGTATAAGCGCCGGCAGCGTGTTTGTCAAAGAAAATGTCGCTTGCCTACGCTTTATATCGTGGTGTTGCCTTGCCGGGGCAATAATCTGCCTTGTATCGTCGCTGTACTATCTCCCTTGGATGGCGGTCGGCGCCGCAGCGGCATTTATGTGCCTTATAGTACGAGTAATCAAAAACGTCATCGCAAAAGCCGTTTCGCTTCAGGATGACGCGGATTTAACTATTTAAGAAAGGGGACTGGAACATATGCCTATAGTAGTTAATCTGGATGTGATGATGGCAAAGCGCAGGATGCCATCCGGCGAACTTGCCGCGAAAATTGGGCTTAGCCAGGCAAACCTGTCGATACTAAAAACAGGCAAGGCGCGCGCTATCCGGTTCTCGACGCTTGAGGCGATTTGCAAAGCGCTGGAATGCCAGCCCGGTGATATATTGGAGTATATGCATAATTATGCTCAAAGACAAGAGAATACAAACGAATAGAGGGATAGATAGATGGAACAGAATATACAATTACAACAGATTACAGTACCGCAGAAACCGGAAAACGCGTTCAAGCCTGAAATGATCGATTTTGCCTTTTCGATTGCCGCGTTCGTGCTTGGATACCTTTTCTCGCGGTGGGTGTTTTTTTCATGGCAGGGCTGGGGTGTGAGTGCGTTTACGACAGCGTATCTGCTGACAATCACCGTATATCTGGTGAAAAAAGGCGCTTTTGTGAATAACCTCGCCTCATGGTTTTGGATGGCAGTCACATGGGCGGCGGGCGCGTCGTTTACCCTGTGGGAAAACGCAGGGTTTGGCGGGATAAGGGCAATGTTCCTGTTCTGCTCGGCGGTATACTATGTGATTACAGCATCAGGCAACGCCATAATGGGGAAAACCGGAAATTATCTGCTCATCGACGGTTTCAACGCGGTCATCCTGATCCCGTTTCGGAACTATTTTAACCAATATGTGTGTTTTAAGGTCCTCGGAAAAAGGGAAAAGCGCGGAAAAACGCTTCCTATTATTCTTGGCGTTATGATAGCTTTGATTATAGTTGCAATGCTTGTACCGCTGCTAAGGAGCGCGGACAGCGGCGGATTCAGCATTATAATGGACAGCTTCATTGATATATTCAGGTTCATTGACATCGATATCATATTCTATATTGGTTTTGCTATACCAGTTGCCGCATACCTATACGGCCTTGTATCCGGCGCCGCGCACAAGAAGGGGACAGATATAATAAAGCCTGAACCAGCCAAAGAAGTCGTTGGTATTATGCGGTGCTTGCAGCCGATAAGCATATATATCGTGCTTGGGGCGGTGAGTGGGCTCTATCTTGTTTTTATACTGAGCCAAATACCGTATTTCTTCTCGGCGTTTACCGGTACAAGGCCGGTGGGATGGCTCATTTACGCAGAATATGCGCGCCAGGGTTTTTTCGAATTGTGTGGCATAGCTGCTATTAACCTTGTAGTATTGACGATCGGGAATATAACCTGCAAAGTATCGCGTAAAGAATCGCCCGTGCTCAAGGCGCTCAACATCGTGCTTGCGATTATAACTCTGGTACTGATTGCGACTGCGTTTAGCAAAATGGCTCTGTATATAGGCGTTTATGGGCTTACCATGCCGCGGCTTTTACCTTGTGTATTCATGTTATTTCTGGCTGCGGTGTTTGTTGCTCTGATAGCGCTGCAAAAGTGGGATTTTTCAATAGTCCGCTTCGCGCTTGTCACGGGCGCTGTAATGATTTGCGCCATTTGCCTGAGTAATCCAGACGCTATGGTCATCAGGTACAACACGGACAGGTATCTCAAAGGGACGCTAGTAAGCTACGATACTAATATACTCTACCGTGCCGGGAGCGCCGGAGTCCTGCCCGCGATTGAAGTGTATGATTCAACAACGAACGAGCAAACAAAAAGAGATATAGGCAGTTATCTCGAACATCAGAAAATACGGTTTGCGTCGAGCAACGACCACCGGTGGAGCCTGGAGTCCCACTTGGCGTCTAAAGGTTTGCAACGGGTGCCGGATGTAAATCGGGAAAATGTGAGATAATAGTTTATACATATACAAAAACCAGCGGATTTGCGTACTTACTACGCAAACCCGCTGGTTTTTTCA
>Ga0123356_10002030_pt1 | contig 21866 bp, 21 predicted proteins | sample TergutEmb28metaG_2_FD_92546 | JGI IMG/M metagenome (GOLD analysis project Ga0123356, IMG submission 92546) | Embiratermes neotenicus P3 segment gut microbial communities from Petit-Saut dam, French Guiana - Emb289 P3 | ecosystem: Host-associated > Arthropoda: Insects > Digestive system > Gut ... | reverse complement strand
TTATCGCTCAGCTTGTTGCAGAACTCGACAGCGTCGTACCATGTCACGTTTTCCACCGGATACTCGCCTGAATCATCATCTGCAAATTCGCTGGGGTTATCGCCCATTACCAGTTCATACAGGGACTGCGTTACAGTTTTGCTGCCCAGATAGAAAGCGCTTAGAGTTACTTCCCGTGCAACTTCTTCATTCGGGAAGCTGTTGGCGTTGGAAGCGCCGTCCATCGAAAGGGTGCCTATCGCTATCGGCTCCAGTTTGTCCAGCACAACGCGCACTTTTACGGCTTTCGTCGCCGTGCTGTATTTGCCGGTGTTGGTGGGCGTGTAGGTCATGCTGAAACCATTCAACCCCAAGTCGCTGCCCAGCGCCGTATTGGGGTTATCCCACTCAAACGTTCCGTCTTCGGTGTCAAACGAAGAAATCGAAACCGTCGAAAGTTTGTCGCCAGACTTCCCAATCAAATCCGAAGGCCATGTTATGCCTGTCGGATTATCTTTGCCTGAGCTGCTACCTGGTTCTTTACATGCGCTTATTGCGCCTGCGCTTAACAGCGCAAGCGTTATGAGCGCCGCCGAGAAAAATTTGGTTAAATTTTTCATAAAATCTCCTTATTCAAATAATCTATTTACTCCTGCCCCAACAGGGCGGTTTATAAAAACTATTGGATAGCGAGTTGACACGGGCATGAGCGGAAGGTGTATAATCGGTGTCGGGATCAGTCTTGTTTTGAGTTAAAAACCCTTTCATAACCAACTATATATAACATTATTATATAAAATTACAATACCTTTCCTCACAACATATGGACAACAAAATAGGCAGGTTTCAGATTTTTTTTAGGAAAATTCTCCAGATTTTTCCTAAAAATTCTGGAAAAAACAGGTTTTGGGGGAGGAATTTCCCATAGCAGCTAACGTTCTAAGGCGCTTAACGTAAAAACCAAACCATTGCGTTTGTCGTGCATTGCGTAACCGTCCGCTTGTCGAAATAATATGAAAAAGCTATACTTTGCAAATGGATTCAGGGATAATTATTAATAAGTCTGCTTTAAAACATGAATTTACCAGGCTTGATATTGAATGGGCATTCCTGCATCCTATTCGCAACGGTCTTTTGGAAGGGTACGAGAATAAATATTTACTCGTAGGCTTTGATACTCGAGGAAACCCTATTGAAATTATGTATAATCGTATTGATGACGAAAAAGTGAATGTTTTTCATGCAATGAAATGCAGAAAAGAATTTCTTCGGTAGCATGTTATACCTTAATTACAGGAGGAAAAAATGGCGTATATGACAGAAGAAGAGGCAGATGCTCTTGACGAAGAATTAACTCGCATTACTCCAAAAGTGGATTTTAGCAGACCCGATATCTTTTTGAAACAAAGAGAATTAATAAGTTTACTTAAGCCAACTGCGGCTGATTACATTATGACTCGTGCACTTGCGACCCATAAAACCCCTGTACAAATTATTGGTGAACTTGTGGAACAACAAATAGCTGTAATGGCATAATTCGCTACATAAAAGGCGCAAATATGCGCAATACATCGGGAAAAATTCTTTGAAAAGCGTTTCTGGCGCAGTCTTTTAGGGTTATTTCCTGCGAGTTTGGCACCGTACTTAAAAAATCTTGTTTTATCGCCGCTATTACATCGCTTGAATATATTAGCACACCGCATTCAAAGTGAAGATACAGGCTGCGGAAATCCAGATTGGTTGTGCCGACTGTTGCAATTTTATCATCGCTGACAAAGGTTTTCCCGTGATTAAAGCCGGACGTATACTCGTATACTTTTACTCCGGCCTGAATGAGCCTGCGGTAGTAAGAGCGGGAAGCAATCGCAACTATCCATTTGTCCCAGCGGTGTGGAGTGATAATGCGCACATCGACGCCGCTTTTTGCCGCCAGCGTCAGGGCAGAGAGCAGGTTATCGTCTACAATAAGATAGGGTGTGTTAATATAAACATATTTTCTTGCTTTGTTGATTATTTGGATATAAACGTGTTCGCCTACATTTTCTTCGTCAAGCGGGCTGTCTGCATACGGCTGCACGTACCCCATGGAAGCGTCTGCCCTGGTTTTGCAAACATTGTAAAACGATGCGTAATCTTCCTGCTCTTTGTTGCTCAGGTTCCACATTTGCAGAAAAATAAGAGTGAGCGGCCACGCCCCATCTCCTTCCAGCATTATCGCCGCGTCTTTCCAGTGCCCAAAACGTTCAACTGCATTGATGTACTCATCCGCCAGATTAAGCCCGCCGGTAAACGCTACTTTGCCGTCTATTGCTATAATTTTACGGTGGTCGCGGTTATTCTGCAAAGACGAGACAATCGGCCTGAACGGGTTAAAAATAAAACTTTTAATTCCTTTTTCAGACAGTTTTTCACGGTAATTGGACGGAAGAGTAAAAAAACAGCCAAGGTCGTCGTACATTATCCTGACATCCACACCCTGCGAAGCTTTTTTCTCCAGTATTTTCATAATGGAATTGAGCATTAACCCTTCTTTTAAAATAAAAAATTCCAGAAAAATATAATGTTCCGCATCTTCCAGTTTTTCCAGAACTCTTTTAAAAAATTCTTCTCCGGACGGAAAATATTCCTGCGTTGTTCCGGCATAAACAGGAAAGCCGGCATATTCCTGCAAATATTTTGCGTAAGTTATGAATTCCGGGTGGATATTAATAAATTCTTCAAGCCGGTTTCCGTGAAGATAAAATGAATCGCGGCTGCTCTGTATATTTCGTTTAAGCATTTTTTTCATTTTTCTTGAATTAAGCCAAAAATGGAAAAGAATGTACAACATTCCGCCGAAAATCGGAAACAAAAGAATAAGAAAAATCCATGTAAGTTTATACCCGGCCTTTTCATGTTTATTCAGCATGTGAATGCAGGCAATAATGCTTAAGATATACAGAACAATGTAAGAATAATTCAAGTATATGCTAACGCCGGCCAATAAAAAAAATATCAGGGCAATCTGTATAAGAAGGATCGATATGACATACACTCTCCGCCTGAGTACAATTTTGGCCCATTTATTTTTTCTCATAGATTAATTATAGTACAATTTTTTAAATTTGCATCTGTTATGACAGCCACTATACAGGCCAAATCCCGGCTCCCTGCCGCAGCAGTTTTGGCTCATCGCCGCCAAGATCCAAGATGGTAGAGAAAATGCGCTCTCTCTCCTCGCTGCCGTCCAGAATTAAATCGAGGCCTTCTATATCTTCAAGTTCCCACCCGCTTTCGAAAAGTTCTTCTTCCGGAATTGGCGGCAGCTCGGTGCCCGCTTCGTTTTCGCTAACAGGGTCAAAACTGCTGCTGCCTGTCATGCTTTTTTTTGCGGTTATCGAATAAAGCGGATGCCCAAGGGTTTCAATAAGGCGGATGGGGACAGGGTAGTCGGGCATACGCACTCCGGCTTCGTGGCGGCGGATGTCCAGGGCTTTTTCGATTCCCGGCAAAGTTTTTAATATGAACACATAAGGCCCTGGCGAAAGGCGGTTAATCAGCCGGAAGCGGCTGTTGTTCATGCTGCACAATTCGCTGAATTGCGATATGCCGGAACACAGCAAGGTAAAGTGCCGCTCGTCCCTTTCGCCGGAAATGCGCCTTAATTTTTTTATGCCTGTAGGCGATTTCAGCGAACAGACAATGCTCCAGCTTGTGTCTGTAGGAAGCGCAACCAAAGCTCCGTTTTCCAGCATCCTGGCAGTACGAGTTAGAATTCTGTCGTCAATGTTGGTTGGGGTAATATATTCTAACATGAAAACCTCACGGCACCCATATCAGCTTATCTGGTTCGGATTGGGTAAGAAATATTTTTTCATATCTTCCGGATGGTTCCACTCCCGGTTTTTCCGGAAAATAGGTGCTCATAAAAAACCAAACTACATCCGCTATATCATCTTTGGAATTTGATGGAGCATACCGGAACCAGACTTCTTTTTCTTCAAGAATTTTTTTAAAGTTTTCCTTTTCGCATAATTCTGGATCGGTAAGCCTTCGCAGTTCGCTTCTTAAACCGCCGTAATGAGTCCGCCCAAGGCTGAACAGGCGCAGGTGTTTATGATCGTCCATCCAGTACATTTCATAAATACCGGCAACAGCCGGAACTTTGGCGTTTATATCCCATCTGTTGGCAATGGCAAGGGGCGACCAATAAACATAAAAATAAATATCGCCTTTCTTTTCTTTGGCTGTTATTCCATAATCCATAGCTAACCATACCACAATGAATATTCTTTTTAAATGCCCATGTTACATTTTCTATACATGTTTATTATATTAATGTATGAAAATTAATACATTAGTCAGGTTGTATGATAATTTTCACAGGTAAATGTTTATGTAATTCCTTATGTAGCAAGGAATTACGATTTTCGTGCTGATTTTTTTAAACTTGGCATGGAATTTGCTATGTTATTATGGGCGCTTTAAGAGAATGCCAGGGAGGTATTTATTATGGACAAGAAAATTCGGAAGACAGGTGACGCGACGCTTGATACCTATTTAAAGCAAATTAACGTTTATCAGCTTTTAACATTCAATGAAGAGCTGGAATTATCCCGCCAGGTTCAAAAAGGGAATACCGATGCTCTGCATAAACTGGTAAATTCCAATTTAAGGCTTGTGGTAAAGCTGGCTGGAGCTTTTAATGTGCATGATATTCCTTTTCTGGACATGGTTCAGGAAGGAAATTTGGGGCTTATTCATGCTGCGGAAAAATACGATTACCGCAAAAATGTCCGTTTTTGCACTTATGCAGCCTGGTGGATCCGGCAATTTATAAGCAGGTACATTTCCAAAAAACGCAGGATTGTCCCTTTGCCATTGCGGAAAGAAGAAACCCTTCGGAAAATTCAAAGAGCGTATCATGTTCTTTGCCAGACTCTTATGCATCAGCCGGGAAATTCCGAAATTGCCAAAGAGCTTGGCATTCCTGTTCAGGATGTTGATTCTGTAATCAATATGACTATGGGTCAATTGTCGCTTGAACCGAATTCAAACGATATTGAATTTTCCGGCATGATGGATGTTCATGAAGATTATACCTACAATCCTGAAAGGACTCTGATGAAGCAATATTCACAGGACGGCACATTGCGGGTCTTGAATAAATTAAAGGACAAAGAGAAACATATTTTAAGTTATCGTTACCAATTGAACGGCTGCGAACATCATACATTAAGGGAGATTGGAGACAAACTTGATATTTCGCCGGAAACTGTCCGCCAGATTGAAATCAGGGCATTGAAAAAGATTCGAAGGCATGCAAATGAACTAAAAGAATGTGTATATGTCGAAGCCATTTAACGCTATAATGGAATAATGATTAGCGAAAACGCGCTGGTTATTTATAAAAATAAACCGGCGCTTGTAAAAGATATAAGCGATGGAAAACTCACTATTTTTATTCAAAATGGCGGGCAGATTAAAGTCCGGGAAAAAGATGTTGAGTTGATTCATCCTGGGCCAGTCAAAGACTTTAACCAGATTGAAGGCGGCGCTGCAGCCAGTTCTGGCAGCAGCACTGCCCACGAAGCGGTAAGGGAAGCATGGGAGCTATTGATTGACGACAGCGCCGCCGTCTCTTTAAAAGACCTTGCCGGCTTAATCGGCGGCGGGTATACGCCGGCATCGGCATACGCCGCTTATTGCGCGCTGAAGGACGGTCTTTATTTTACCGGCAGCGCCGCCGCGATAATTCTTCGCACTAAAGACGAAGTTGCCGCCGGCGAAGCAAAGCGCGATGAAAAACAAAAAGAAACAGACGGCCGCTCGGCTTTTCTGGCGCGGTTAAAAGCTTCCCTAAAAAATAAAGAACAAGGCTTGCTTGAAGGCGACGAACGTTTTCTGCAGGATGTCGAAGCTCTCGCTTATGGCAAATCTGCAAAAAGCCGCACCATGAAGGAGCTAGGGCTCTCCGAAACTCCCGAAGACGCGCATTCCCTCCTCTTGAATACAGGCATCTGGACTGTTGCTGTTAATCCCCACCCCAGCCGTTTCGGTTTGCCGTTAACGCAGCCCTGCGGCGTACTTACTGCTGATGCACTTGCCGCCAGCGCACTTGCTGCCAGCGCGCTTGCTGCCAGCGCGCTTGCTGCCGAAGCACTTGCCGCCGAAGCGCTTGCCGCCGAAGCACTTGCCGCCGAAGCACTTGCCGCGCTGCCGGAACCTGAGCCTCCAAACAGCGGAAGCATCTGCCCGCCAGAGCGCCGCGACTTATCCCATCTTGAAGCCTTCGCTATAGACAGCCCCTGGTCAACAGACCCCGACGATGCTGTCTCCATTGAGCCTGCCGATGGGCAAGCATTAACAGGCAGCCGGCAAATGCAAACCGAAACGGCTGCGCTGCCTCCCCGCCGCGACCTGTATGTTCATGTCGCCGATCCTGCTTCTTTAATTGCCTCCGGCAGCCCTGCCGATAAAGAAGCCCGTAACCGCGGCGCAACTTTATACCTTCCCGAAAACACTGTGCGGATGCTGCCAGAAGAATCTTTGCCTATTTTTGCGCTGGGGCTTGCCGAAAAGTCGCCTGCCCTTACTTTTAAAATGACTCTCGGCGAAGACGGCGAAATTATAGATACGGATATTTTCCCCTCGATAGTAAAAGTAAAGCGAATATCTTATGAAGAAGCGGATAATATAATAAATGATTGCAGCTTGCAGGATGCTCCGGCGGCTGCGTTACGTGCGCTTATGGATGCTGCGGAGCGGAACCTTAAGCGCCGCCTTGCCGCAGGAGCGGTGAATATTGAGCTGCCCGAAGCCCGCGTTTCTGTGAACGATGGAGAAGTTTGTGTTGAGCCGGTAAAAGCGTACCGCTCGGCAAGCCTGGTACGGGAATGTATGTTAATTGCCGGAGAAGGCGCAGGCACGTGGGCATCGGAAAAAGGGCTTGCGTTTCCGTACATTAGCCAGGAAGTAGAAATTACGGAAAAAGTTTTGCCAGGCTTTGCCGGGTCTTACCAGCTTCGCCGGTGTATGAGGCCAAGGTCTCTTTTAACAAAGCCGGGGCGGCACTGGGGTTTGGGGCTTGAAACCTACACCCAGGTTACAAGCCCTCTGCGCCGGTATACGGATCTTTTGGCGCATATACAAATTCGCAGCTATATCGCCGGGAAACCGTTATCTGTTGACGAAATTTCGGCGCAGCTTGGCGCAGGCGAAGCTGCTGCTGCCGCTGTTACCCAGGCAGAACGCGCTTCGCGCAATCACTGGTTAATGGTTTATCTTTCTGATAAAAAAGATACAAAATGGGATGCCGTTGTTCTGGAAAAAAAAGGCAGCCGCTGGGCGTTGATAATACCTGCTCTTGCCCTGGAAACGCAGGTTCCTTTGCAGAAAAATGTTTTGCCTAACGACAATGTTGAGTTGATTTTAAAGTCGGTAAACATTTCCCGCGGCGAGGCGGTTTTTGTAGGATTATGATTTCGGTTTACGAAGAATTATTTTTCTTCTGAATATATTAATTATTGAATTGAAGTATTGGTCTTTTGCAAGAGCGAGCATGGCAAACCCAATCAATATAAAGACGGATGCATTAATTATCAAAGGTATGCCGTAAGAGATAATCCGCCCTCTGCCCAAAAAAAACGACTGCAAAAACGGAGACAGAAAGTAAACCGGAACAGCCGCCAACGCAGAAAAAACAGATAGTTTTAAAATGTATAAAGGCACAGAGCTAAATGCCGGGCTTAAGGTAATATTCGGTTTTCTTTTAAGCAAGGCCAGCAGCAACACGGTATTAACAACGCTTGCAAGGGACAGCGCTAAAGCGATGCCTGCGCCCCGGAGCGGCCCGACTAAAATGGCTGCAAGGCATACATTGGTTGCAAGCGAAATAATTCCTGCCAGAGTCGGCGATTTTGTGTCGCTTTGGGCATAGAAAGCAGGCGCCAATATGCGGTTTAATGCAATAAAAAACAAGCCTGGCATATGAAAAGTAAAGGCAGCAAGCGTAAGGCTAACTGATGTTTCATCGAAACTGCGGTTTTGAAAGAGCAGGCGGATTAAACTCTGCCCCTCTACAAGCGAAAAAAACGTAATTGGAATAGTAATTAATGCAATTATATTCATCGCAGAAATTAACCGTTTATTATAAATTTCCCATTGGGAAGTTTTTGCATATTCAGCAAGATTCGGAAGCAGCACCGTCCCTATTGAAACCGCAAAAACACCTAGAATTAATTCCTGAAGCCTAATCGAATATTGAAGGCTGGAAACAATGCCTTCTCCTGCTCTGGCAGCCAGAGCCGTGGAGACAAGGTCGTTAATCTGATAAGCAGCCATCCCAATGATAGTAGGGCTTACAAGGCGGAGAACCTTGCGGGTGCCTGGATTATTTATCGCTTTTTTTAGATTGGTAAAAAAGAACCTCTGCCCCCGTTTTAAAATAAAAGGGAACTGAATCGCCGCTTCAAGAAAACCGCCGATAAGAATGCCCAACGCCATTGCACGGGCAGGGTTTTCGGTAAAAGGGCTTAGGCAGTAAGCGCAGAGTATGGTAACAATATTTAACAAAATCGGCGCAATGCCCGAAGGCGTAAAAACATGAAGGCTGTTTAACACTCCCTGAAACAAAGCAGCCAGCGAAATAAAGCCAAGGAACGGAAACATTATTCTGGTAAGAAGAACGGTTTCGTCATACTCCTCCACGCCAAAGAGGCGGACAAGCAGCGGAGATGCGAGTATTCCTGCCATGACCGTAAGCGTTACAAAAAAAGTCAGGAAGGTAAAAATACAGGAAAGAAATTCCCGTGTTTTTTCCCGGTCCTTTTCCAGCAGGTATTCCTTAAAAGTGGGAATAAAAGCAACAGAGATGGACCCTTCCGCAAAAAGCCGCCGGAATAGATTGGGAAACAAAAAGGCTACAGAAAAAGCGTCCGATAAGGCGCTCGTGCCAAGAAAACTTGCCTTGGTCATTTCGCGAAGCAAACCCAGGACTCTGGACAGCAAAGTTAGCAGGGACAGAGTTGAACTGTGGCGGACAAGGGAAGCCGCTGTATGCTGCGCTGCGTCTTGCGCTTCTTGCTGCTCTGCAACTTGCGCTTTGCGTTGCGCTGCGTCTTGAGCTTCGTTTTGAGTGCTATCGTTTTGAAGGCTGTCGTTTTTCATATAAATCTTAAAAAAAGGCTTGCCCAACACCAAAATACCTCAATGTCAGGCAAGCCGCAGCTTAACAACTATTCTGAATTCTGAATGGTTTAGCTATTCTTAGTAATCCATTCCCCCCATGCCGCCCATCCCGCCGCCTGGCATAGCCGGAGCTTCCTTCTTCTCGGGAATGTCCGTAATGGCGCACTCGGTGGTGAGGAGCAAGCTGGCAATCGACGCTGCATTTTGCAATGCAGAGCGGGTTACCTTAGCTGGGTCGATGATACCGGCTTTTACCATGTCAACCCACTCCATTTTGGCAGCGTCAAAACCGACGCCGTTTTTCTCATTTCTGGCGCGCTCAGCAATAACCGCGCCGTCAAGGCCGGCATTTTCAGCGATCTGGCGGATTGGCTCTTCAAGAGCGCGTTTTACGATTTTAAAGCCAACTTTTTCATCGTCGGTAAGGCGGGAAGTGTCCGCCTTATCAAGCGCCAAAGCTGCCTGAATCAGGGCAATTTCGCCGCCGGGGACAATACCTTCGTCGATAGCGGCGCGTGTTGCAGACAAAGCGTCTTCCACACGGTGCTTTTTCTCTTTAAGTTCGACTTCGGTAGCAGCGCCAACATTGATAACAGCCACGCCGCCGGCAAGTTTAGCCAGCCTTTCCTGCAGTTTTTCGCGGTCGTAATCGCTGGTAGTCTCTTCGATCTGCGCTTTTATTTGGGCAATGCGATCCTGAATCTCTTTCGGTTTTCCTGCCCCATTGATAATAGTAGTGTTGTCTTTGTCAATTTTTACAGTCTTAGCCTTGCCAAGCTGGGAAATATCAGTATTTTCCAGTTTAAGCCCCAATTCTTCTGAAATTACTTCGCCGCCTGTAAGAATGGCAATATCTTCCAGCATGGCTTTGCGGCGGTCGCCGAAACCGGGAGCTTTTACTGCACAGGTGCGCAGAGTGCCCCTCAGGCTGTTCACAACCAGGGTGGAAAGCGCTTCGCCGTCGCAATCTTCGGCAATTATGAGCAGCGGTTTGCCGCTTTGAGCGACTTTTTCCAGCAACGGAAGCATATCTTTCATGCTTGAAACTTTTTTGTCGTGGATTAAGATGTAGGCGTCTTCATAGACACTGGTCATGGTATCGCGGTCTGTAACAAAGTAAGCCGAGATATAACCGCGGTCGAACTGCATTCCTTCGACAAATTCGATGGAAGTATCCATAGTTTTGGATTCTTCGACTGTAATAACCCCGTCTTTGCCGACTTTTTCCATAGCATCGGCGATTGTATTGCCGATTTCGTTGTCATTGTTGGCAGAAACTGAAGCAACGTGAGAAATTTCTTCTTTATCCTTGATGTCTTTGGAATTCTTCTTGATTTCTTCTACAGCAATTTCCACTGCCTTGTCGATGCCCCTCTTCAGCTCAATTGGAGTCATACCGGCGGCAACAGATTTAAGCCCTTCTTTAACCAGCGAGTAAGCCAATACTGTAGCGGTTGTAGTGCCGTCGCCAGCCACATCGTTTGTCTTGGTTGCAACTTCTTTCAGAAGCTGCGCGCCCATGTTTTCATAAGGATCGGCAAGTTCTACCTCTTTTGCAACAGAAACACCGTCCTTTGTTACCGTAGGCGCACCGAATTTCTTGTCTAACAAGACATTCCGGCCTTTAGGGCCAAGCGTAACCTTTACAGCTTTGGAAATCTGTTCAACTCCAACAAGCAACTTCCGCCTGGCTTCTTCATTGAACAATAATTGTTTTGCCATAATACTTTCTCTCCTCTTCCATAATCACCGAAATTCTACGTAACAGCATAACCCGCCCGCGAAAACCGGTATTTTATAATGTTGATTGCGCCCTGGACAGAGCGGCAGGCCTTAAAGCGGCCCAATTATTAAGATACTAAATTACTAAAAAATCAGCAATAGGTCGATTGATTATTATATTGATGATTATCTGGATTATCTCAATATTCTGTCAAAAGCCTAATTTTCCGGTTTTGCCAAAGCAGAAACCAGCAATTCTGCCAGTTGGGCGGCCTCTTCCTGGCTAAGAGTGACGCCTTTCCCCATTTTTTCATGCCCGGGAGCCCAATCCCGGACATCGAGCTTGGGGGTTCTTTCATTCCAGGAGACCAGATTCAATTCTTTTCTCCATCCGCTTTTTTCGGAAGATATGACCCCAAAATGCTTTACAATGTCAAATTTAATGCTGTCCATAAAAACCGCCTCTTTTACATAAAATTACCATATAAGGTAGTTTCTAATATAACATAAAAAATCGCAAAAGCAAAGAATCTATCTTGAAAAAAAAACTAAGCCATTATATACTATTACCGGATAACCAAAAACAACAATTAATAAGGAGAGGTAAATGAAAAAATATACAGTTTTACTGTTTCTGTTAATCTTAATAGTTGCATTAACAGGTATTTCATGTAAATCTACACCGCCTGTTTCTGAAACAGAGGAAGATGTCGATGCTTTGAGCAAGTCAGCTCTTGATACGTTAGACAAGATAACGCAACTTAAATTCCCAGTGGATGAGGCCCGAAAACGAGCCATCGATTTTGAAAGCCCTGCTTATTTTCCAAGCGAATGGGAAGCTCTTGAAGCCAGGTATAACGGCACCGACAGCCTGCTTATTCTAACCAACGAACAAATTTTACAGGCAGAAACTACAATTAAAACTCTGGCAAGCGAATATGACGATCTTTTTATGAAGACAGTCCCGCTTTATGCCCAGGCAAGGGAAGACGAAATAATGTCAGCCAGAGAAGAGTTAGCTGACAGCGGGCTTATATCATGTTACCCGGAATATTTAAAGAATGCAGACAGTATAGCTCTTGAAGCGCAGGATAAATACGAAGCAGAAGATTATTATGGAGCCAGGGATACCGCAGCGCTGGCAATGAATGAATACGAGCTTTTGCTTGTTGGAGCCGAAGCTTTTGCAGCAAGAAAAGAAATTGTAAACAGGAACTTTGCTGCTTATGATTCTGAGAACTTTAACAAGGCTGAAGAAATTGCCGAAAAAGCAATTAACGATTACGAGGGCGGCAATAAAGAAGCAGCTTCGACAAATGCCGAAGAAGCCAAACTCCGCTACAATCTTGTGTTGAAAAACAGCTGGACTAAATATTCTTCCGAACGCCGGAAATCAGCCTCTTCCGAAAGAGACAATGCTTTGTCTATGAAGGTAAATGTGGCGTCCCGTGAAGCCTTCCGTAATGCAGAAGCTTCGTACAATCAGGCAGAAGAAAATTTTAAAGCGAATAAGTTAGACGAGGCGGCTGTTCTTTTTACAGAGTCAGAAGCCCGTTTTGCATTGGCAATTAAAGAGACCGAAGAAAAACGCCGGTTAGCCATGGAAAAAATAAAACTGGCAGAAGAAAAAATTGAAGAAAGCGGGGATACAGCCATAGAAGCAGAAAAAATAATTGAAGGAGGTTCAAGATGAGCCGCAAGATAACAATTTTATTTTTAATTTCTGTATTTTTTACAGTTCAATCGGTTTTTGCTCAGTACGATTTGCCGGAGCCTGAGTTAAAAATACCGGCATTTAATTCCTTAGCGTATTTTGCTTCGGATGTTGATAATGAAGCAGATTATGAAGTGCCTTACAGCATCCGCAATAACGAATATTATCTTGAAAGCTTAAGGTTAGCCAAACTGGCTCAGGATACTTATGAATACGGCGATTATGACGCTTCTACCGGGTTCGCCGAAGAAGCTATCCGCTTTGCCCAGCTTTCCGATGAATATGTTGCCGCGCAATTAAAATTACGGGGAGTTGCGGCAGCCAATAATAACGATAAGGGCAAAAGTTCGTCACTGCCAAAGCAATACACAGTCAGGCCGTGGGCTTCGACAAAAGATTGTTTTTGGAATATTGCCGGTTATTCATGGGTATATGGAGATCCAAAAAAATGGAAATCTTTGTACGAGGCAAATAAATCCAAATTGGCAGATCCAAACAATCCCAACGTTATAGAGCCAGGCGTGGTGCTGGACATTCCAAGCATAAATAACGAAGAGCGCCAGGGGATGTGGCGGCCGTAAAAGAAAACCAAATTGATTTTTCAACCTCCGGGGCTTAGGCCTTGGAGGTTTTTTAATTAGAGTTTGCGTAAAGAGCCAAAGCAGTGCCCATTAGCGCATGAACGTAAGGCGGTTTCCCCATGCCTTGTATTACTTCTTTGGTGTCAACCAGGGCAACTTCGACATATTCGTCTGCATCCAGTTTTTGCTTACCGATATTCCCAAGGTCTTTAGCAAGAAAAAAGTGAACCTTGTTTGACATTATTGCCGGGTTAGGGCTGAACTCCCCTATTTTTTCAATTTTTTCCGGTTTGTACCCAGTCTCTTCCTGCAATTCCCTAAAAGCGGCTTCTTCGGGAGTTTCGTCAGGTTCTAAAACGCCTCCGGGGAATTCCAGGCTTAAGCATTGTGAACCATGCCGCCATTGCCATACCATAGCGAATTGTTTCCCTGCAGGGCCTTCGACAACCGGCACAACGATAACCCAGTCTCTTGAATCAATTATTGAGAAAGTTCCAATTTTTTCAGGAAGTTGAGTATCCGGGGATTTACAATAAGATTCCCAAACAGAGAATACTTTGCAATTAAAGACTTCTTTGCGTCCTTCTTCGCTCCAGATGAGCCTTTTTTTGTCCATAATGATTAAAATACCGTTTATCTTTAGTTTAGTATAGATTAAGGAATTGACACATCCTGCCATGATGGTCAATATTAAACAATGACCCTTGCAAACAAACTAACTTTTTTTCGGGCGATTCTTTCTCCGGTGTTTTTTATTGTTTACTTTCTGCCCGGCTTTTTCTCCTCGTGGTTCACTATCGGAACATTTTGGACAGTGCCAGTACTTTGGTTAATTTTTATTGTTTCCGAAGTAACCGATTTGCTTGATGGAATTGCCGCCAGAAAACGAAACGAAATCAGCGATTTTGGAAAATTCTTCGATCCCTTTGCCGATACCCTCATGCAGATTACTTGCTTTCTTTGTTTTGTTATCGATGGGATATTTCCGGCAATATTATTCCTGCTGGTCATCTACCGTGAATTCAGCATTCTTTTTATTAGAAACTTAATGATGAAAAAGGGCATTGCCATGGGCGCCAGAATGGGCGGAAAGATAAAAACGGTCACTTATATAATTGCCGGCGGCGCAGCCCTTTTAACAGTCAGCCTGCAAAGAGTGCCAATTTTCGAATTTCTATTCCCGTATTTTAAAACAGGCGCAATAATTATATTTGCAATTTCTGTTATTTTGTCTCTTGTATCTTTCGCAGACTATCTTTTAATTTACCGCAAGACCTTGCAAAATAACACTTAATCTATTATTGAATATAACTGCGTTTAATTGATATAATGACAAAGTCCCTATTTTGCCAAGATGGCTCAGTCGGTAGAGCGGCACACTCGTAATGTGCAGGTCCGGGGTTCGATTCCCCGTCTTGGCTTAAAATTCATTCATGAGTACAAAATTACCATACAGCGGTAATATTAACATTGATCGATAAGTTGGGGAATCGAACCGGAGCCGCGGCTTCTGAGGGCATGAAAATGCCCGAAGAAGTAAACCGCCATGGATGGCGGTTTAGCGGCGCAGGCGGCCTGAAAGCCTGAGGCAGGATGCCGAAGGCTGGAAGGCGATTCCCCGTCTTGGCTAAAAACTTAATTCCTTTGCCTCTTGACATTCTGTAGGTTATAACATACAATTTAATTATGAAAGATATACGGAAAACCGATGTATTTATTGAATGGTTGAAAAGGCTGCGGGATAGCCGTGCAAAGGCCCGTATATCCAAACGCATTGAAAGGCTTGCCGAAGGAAACCCCGGCGATGTTAAGCCCATCGGGGAAGGCTGCTCTGAAATGCGTATCGACTACGGCCCCGGCTATCGGGTTTATTTCAAAGATACCGGCAAAGAAATTATTATCATTCTTTGCGGCGGCGACAAGTCTGCACAACAGTCAGACATTGCCGAAGCGAAAAAAATAGCCGGTAAGTATGTTCTTGAGGAAGGTTGAATATGGAAAAGGTAAAAGTAAGTAAATGGGATCCGGCGGAAGTCATCGAAACAAAAGAGGACGTTATCGCTTTCCTTGAGGAAGCCTTAGAAGAAAACGACCTTGAATTCCTTTTCAAGACAATCGGGTATATAGCCCGATCAAAAGGCATGGCGCAAATAGCAAGGGAACTAAACTTAAACCGTGAAGGGCTGTACACTGCATTATCACCGCAGGGCAACCCGTCATTTGCAACCGTTGCCAAAGTCCTGGACAATCTGGGTTATCAGTTAAGCGTCAAACAGAAAGTTCCGGCATAATGGCAAAGAAAAGAGAAGTTACTTGGTATGACAAAATACCTCCAATAAAAAAAAGAAGCCCGACCCCGTAATGGGGTCAGGCGCCTTTCCGAGAGAACGTGCAATAAATTATTGCAGAAGCTGAAGAACTGCCTGACCTCTTTGATTGGCTTGCGCCAGCATTGCTGTACCAGACTGGGACAGGATCATGTTCTTGGTGTAGTTTACCGTCTCATGCGCCATGTTTGCGTCGCGGATGCGGGACTCTGCAGCTTGCATGTTTTCTGCTCCAATGTCGAGTCCGCGGACCACATGTTCAAGGCGGTTAGTATAGGCGCCAAGATCGGCTCTTTGTTTGTTGATGATCTTTAACGCCCTGTCGAGAGTTCCAATGGCACGGTTGGCACTGTCCGGTGCGGACAGTGAAATGAAAGTATCGTCACCGACATTGCGGATACCAAGACCCTTCGCTGTCATTGTGCCGATATGCACTTGTTTTCGCTGATCCATGTTTGCTCCGATATGAAGCCACATAGATGCGGTAACCACATTTTCGCCGATTGCCTTGCCGAAACGGCCAGTCAACAGGTTCATTCCGTTAAATTGCGCGTGCGATGCAATTCTGTCGAGTTCGTCAACCAGGGATGAAACTTCAACCTGGATGTACAACCGGTCTTCATCGGAATAGATTCCGTTGGAGGCTTGCACTGCCAATTCACGGAGACGCTGGAGAATGTCCTGGGATTCCTGAAGATAGCCTTCTGCAGTTTGAATTAAAGAAATACCATTCTGGGCATTTGTTGATGCCTGATTCAAACCGCGAATTTGAGACCGCATTTTTTCTGATACAGCTAGTCCCGAAGCATCATCACCGGCGCGATTGATGCGCAGCCCGCTCGACAATTTCTCCATATTTTTATCCAGAAACGTCTGGGTAACTTTGAGGGACCTGTCGGCAAACATTGCACTTAAGTTGTGATTGATTATCATATATTCACTCCTTTGGCTTTTTTCGGCGCCTTTGCTGTTGGCTAATCATCCTGTTATAGATGATAATTATCACAGTACAATAGCGCGCCGCGGCTTCCATGCCGTAAAAAAAACCGCATTACGGTTCTTTTCGTGATGGGTTTTCTTTGGAAAACCCGTTCTCTGTTTGCGGATATTCGTGTAACACATAAATATCCAAGTGCCATCTGTGTCTTTTTGCGAAAACCGCTCTTCGCAAAAAAACGATAGAACCCTCGACCCACCGTTCCCGGAAGGGTGAGGTTGCCCGAAAAAACCGCAAAAACCCAACGGGTGCGCGGCCTTATCCGGAAGGAAATCCGTAGATGAACAAAAATCAGTATTTTCTGGTATTCCCTTATCATTTAAAGTATCGGAATTTGAAAATTTACCTTTAGGGGAAAAACTTGGAGGAAAAGCAAATTATAAATTATAGAGTAGAAATACAGCCTCTTTATGTACTAAAATTGTTTTATGAACCCTATTTCTGTATCAGGCAACATGCCAGGCGTGTTTATGCCAGTGGATCTAATTCGCGAGGTTTTTCATTACCAAAGCCGTTTTAAAGGTTCCACAATGGTTTTTAAAATTGATTATCCCGTAACAGAGGATCCGGCATTTCCCAGCCTTGTCAAAGATCTGGCTCTGCTTGCCAAAACAGGATTCAGGGTAGTCATTGTTCCCGGCGCGAGGGAAAATATTGATGCTGTATTGAAGAAACATGATATTTCATCGGCGAGTGCATCAAATTCGGATATTCCCATACGAATTACTACATCGCAGGCGATTCCCTATGTAGAAATGGCGGCTTTTGATGTTGCAAGCCGGTTTATGACTTTTCTTTCCGGCAGCAGGGTAGAAGCTGTTATTGGTAATTTTGTAAGGGCAAGAGGGCTGGGCGTTAGGGACGGCATAGATACCGAAAATACCGGCACAGTGGATAAAATATACGCTGATTCGCTTTGCAGGCTTCTTGGCTTGGGGATGGTGCCAATCCTTCCCTGCATAGGCCGCAGCCCGTCTGGTAAACCGTACAATGTGCCAAGCGATGAAATTGCGCTTGCAGTTTCGTCGGCTTTGGGAGCTGTTAAATTGTTCATTATTTCGATTCACGATGAGCTTCAGGCGGATAAACTTAATCTTCCTGATGATCTGGAAAAAAGGCCCAATGGCAGTTTGCTGCGGTTAACCCCGCAGCAGGCAGAATCTCTGATAAATTTAAACTCTGCCCCCAATAATAATCAATTTTTGCGGGAGATTCAGCTTGCTTTACGCGCCAGCCGTGCAGGCGTTCACCGTGTGCATATTGTCAACGGAAAGGAAGAAGGCTCTGTCCTTAAGGAATTATTCTCTAACCTTGGCGCGGGAACAATGGTTTATGCAGATGAATACGAGTCTGTCCGCGCTCTTCACTCCAAAGATTTGCCGGATATTCTGCGCCTTATGGAGCCGTCTATGCAAACCGGCATGCTTATCAGGCGGAGCGCGGAACAAATCCAGGAAAAGAAAGATGATTACGCAGTTGTAGAAATTGACGGTTCCATTCACGCCTGCGGCGCTCTGCATGATTGGGGCGAGAATCAGGGGGAAATTGCCGCTGTCGCGACAGATCCGCTGTATACGGACATTGGGCTTGGCCGCCGCGTTGTTGGCTATCTTATTGAAAAAGCCCGTAAAAACTGCATGAAACGAGTCTTTGTGCTTACTACTCAGTCTCAGGACTGGTTTGAATCTCTTGGTTTTAAGGAAGCCCATGTGGATACCCTGCCGGAAGAAAAACGCAAAGTTTACAACAATGTCCGCAAGAGCAAAGTTTTTGCGCTGGACTTGCAGTAGAAGCAAAATGTCCCGAACAGCCGTTTATTCAGCATTGATACTAAAATCCGGCCTTTCAAAATTTACTTCTGCAAGCCATGAATCCAGCCGCGAAATTCACCTGCTTACCGCAGAGGAAGGAATTGTCAGGGCTACTGTTTTTGGCGGCCCAAAGAGCAAATTGCGATCTCACTCTGCGCCGTACAATTCCGGGCAGGTGTGGCTCTACCGCAACCCGGCGAAGGATTCCTGTAAACTGAGCGATTTTGATGTTCACTCATGGCGGCCCGGATTGAGGGAGCTTTATGAGCGTACCATGGCATCCGGCGCGGTGGCGGAGACAATTCTTGCTACTCACGGCGGCGGCGGCTCTTGGGACGTTGCCCTGAAAATTGCAACAGACACGCTTGACGCGCTTGAATCCGCAAGCGAGGAATTATGCTCCCGCCTGCTGGTTCATTTCTTATGGCGATGGGCTGACTTTTTGGGCATTCAGCCGCCGGTTGACTGCTGCGCTTTATGCGCGGGCATTGCCGCCGCCAATAGCGCTCTTTGGTTCTACAGCCGCGAAAACAGTGTGCTGTGCGGGAACTGCGTTTCGCGCACTGCGGGCGCTGCTGCTGCGGCTGTAGCGGGCGCTGCCGGCACTGCGAGTGCTGTTGCGGCGGCGAGCGCTGCGGGCTTGCTGCAGCTTAACTCCGGCTGCCGCCGCTGGCTTGCCGCAACAGGGCAGCTTGAGCCTTCTGCCCTGCACCGTTATTCAATGGACAGGCAATCTTTCCGCGAAGCAAAATCCTTAGCTTGCGCTGTTATAACCGGAGCATTGGGTAAACGTCTGGCAAGCTGGGAATGGTAGTGTTATAATAAGCAGTGTTAATTTGCTTCCAGATAACGGGTTATTGTAATTTGATTATTACTGACTGTTTGCTCGTTAACGGTTATTTTTAAATCGGCAATATATATTTTAACATTCACCCCCGTTATTTGAATAGCGGGACTTTTCCTTCGAGAAAATCTTCGAGGGAGCAGCCTTCGCCGCCCACTGTAAGGCTTAATGCTTTTGGGTAACGTTTGATAAAATCGATGCTTCCAGCGATATGCTTAACCCTGCCGCTTTTTACTTCGATGGCGGTAAGGGCGGTTGTCCCTTTTTCTATTACAAAATCGACTTCCTTGTCGCGGTCCCGCCACCAATAAACAGAAAAGCCTTCCTCTTTTCCACGCGCCAAAAGACAGGCGCCCACTGCGCTTTCTACCAAATGACCGCGGGCATCGGGCAATTCAAGAAAGCTTTTGCGGGTAGTTCCGGCTGCCCATACCAGCAGCGATGTGTCATAAACCATAAGCCGAGGGGAACTTTGTTTTGATTTTAATTTGTTAGCTGCATATTTGGGGAGCCCGCACAGTATGTTTGCATTGTCCAGTAATTCCAGATAATGGGCGAGGGTAACTGTGTTTCCCGCATCGGTTAATTGCCCGAGCATTTTGGTGTAAGATAATTCCTGTGCGGAGTATGTCGCCCCCAAAGTAAACAGCGAACGGAGCAGCGCAGGTTTGCGAATTTCTTCCATCTGGATTACGTCTTTTGCGATACTCGGCTCTACGATTGATGAACCCATGTAACGAGCCCATCGTTCAACATCATCTTTCAGGCTGGCTGCCCCCGGATAACCGCCGAAAAAAAGAAAATCATTTAGTTTATATTTAAAAGCCGTCTTACATTCACGGTAACTCCAATGGGGGCAGAAAAGCACCTCGAAACGGCCTGCCATTGATTCGTTAAGCCCTTTTTGAATAAGTAAGGATGACGAGCCGGAAAGGATCACTTTTACGGGATTGTTTTTGCGGGTGTCTTCGTCCCACAGAAATTTTACCATGGACGACCACTGAGGAATTTTCTGCACTTCGTCGATGGCAAGAATGACTTCCTTTTTGGCTTGCTTCTGCATAAGCCGTGTTTTTTCCCATTCATTGCGCAGCCATTCATGGGAAACCACTGAGGGATCGTCGGCGTTGATATAGTGATGCGGCAAGGGAAGGGATTTTAGCGCCTGCAGTACAGCCGTGGTTTTGCCGGTTTGCCGGGGACCGATAACAATCTGCATAAACCGCCGCTTTTCGTTCATCCTTGTTTTAAGCTGATCTACCAACACTCGTTTGTACATATTAACGCTCCTTTTTACTCAGTGTATTGAGTAATTTACTCATTATACTGAGTAAATTGTTTTCTTGCAAGGCATCTAAATGTTGTTTTCCTCTCCTAAACGATGAGCATTTGGTTGAATGTGACAGCATTTGCAAACAATTCTGACACGCTAAACGCATGAATAGTTAAGTTATTTCCGTTAATAGGCATATTTTTTATTTGCGTTTTCTTTCGAAATATGGTATTATTTCGTTATGACGGCAGTAAATACCCAAAACCGCTATTTTGGGGTTGAATCCATGAACGCCTCCGCTTCCGCCCCTTGCCCGGCTGAATCCGCGGTAAGGCCGTTTTTTGTAGAAAATCATGTCGTGGCCCCCCCCCCCCCTCCATCTCGTGCCCAAAAAGGACAGCGGCTGGAGACTATGGAGACTACCAAGCCCTTAACGCTCGCACCATTCCCGACAGGTACCCAGTCCCATACATACAGGACTGTTCCCACCGCCTTTCTGGCTGCACCAATTTTTCCAAAATTGATCTCATGAGGGCTTACCATCAGATCCCCATACACCCTGATGATATCCAAAAGACATCCATAACCACCTCGTTCGGCCTTTTTGAATTCCCTTTTATGTCTTTTGGCCTACGAAATGCCGCCCAAACTTTCCAATACTTCATGGATGAAATCCTTAAGGATTTAGAATTCTGTTTCACATGTATAGACAACATCCTTGTCTTTAGCCGTTCCCCCCAAGAACATGACCAACATCTCCACCCCCTCTTCACACAGCTGCAAAAATACGGCATTCTCCTGAACCCATCCAAGTGCATTTTCTGTGTTCCCGAAATTTCATTCCTTGGCTACAAAATCTCATCTATGGGTTACCAACCCCTCCCAGAACGTGTCACAGATCTTCAAGCCTGTCCCCCTCCCAAGACCATCAGCCTACTCTGATATTTCTTGGGGATGCTAAATTTCTATCAGCGTTTTCTCTGTCACCCACCCCCATCAAGCGCTGAGGTTAAGGAAAGAGTAGAGCTATACCTCTGTTCCCCCTTTGGGCCTTCATGGTCTGTTCTACGGTGATCTTTACCTGTCTTTTAATGACTTTATATTTGTTATCTTGATGATGGTCAATATCTGTATTGAAACATGTGGCTTTTAAATAAAAATAAAGTTGTGTTAGACTGTTTACTGTTTTTTTAACTATTTTTCTGCAAACACCATGGGATGAATTGTATTGAGTTAGAGGTTAAGAAGTCTGGTAACATTATAATTGCACTGCTTTCCACAAACTCAAATTTCTGGAGAAAGCAGATTTAAAATTTGGAAGTCAAGGGTGTAATTGTTAGTTTGTATCTCTTACTCCTTTCACTGCAGATTAACATGGGTGTACTAGTACTGGCGGCAACAAATCGCCCAGACATGTTAGATGATGCATTGCTACGGCCAGGACGTTTTG
>Ga0123356_10002029_pt1 | contig 21869 bp, 17 predicted proteins | sample TergutEmb28metaG_2_FD_92546 | JGI IMG/M metagenome (GOLD analysis project Ga0123356, IMG submission 92546) | Embiratermes neotenicus P3 segment gut microbial communities from Petit-Saut dam, French Guiana - Emb289 P3 | ecosystem: Host-associated > Arthropoda: Insects > Digestive system > Gut ... | reverse complement strand
AAAGAAAAGAATATTCCCACCTTTGTAATGGGCGTTAATAACGACAAATACAATCCGGCAAATGACCATGTCATTTCCAATGCAAGCTGCACCACAAACTGCCTTGCTCCTCTGGTTTATGTGCTGCTTAAAGAAGGTTTCGGTATCGAAACCGGGCTTATGACAACAATTCACTCTTACACTGCGACGCAAAAAACCGTAGACGGCCCTTCCAAAAAAGACTGGAGAGGCGGGCGCGCTGCAGCAATCAATATTATTCCATCTACCACAGGCGCAGCCAAAGCCGTAGGCGAAGTTCTCCCCGAAACCAAGGGAAAATTGACAGGCATGAGCTTCCGCGTTCCTACGCCTACAGGTTCAGTTGTAGACCTTGTTTTCCGCACAACAAAAGACACATCAATCGATGAAATTAACGCCGCCTTCAAAAACGCTGCGGATACTTACCTTAAGGGAGTTCTTCAGTTCCAGGAAGATGAAATTGTCTCTACCGACATTATTCACAACACCAACACTTCGATATATGACAGCCTTGCAACCATGCAGAACAATCTTCCCGGTGAAAAACGGTTTTTCAAAGTGGTTTCCTGGTACGACAATGAATGGGGCTATTCCAACAAGGTTGTGGATTTACTTAAATACATCGACGGCAAGAAATAGTTTGATAAGATTGCCCGCGAAGGCAAGGAGAATAAAGTGATAAAAACTGTAAAGTCGGTTGATTTAAAAGGCAAGCACGTCATTATGCGTGTGGATTTTAACGTGCCCATGAAAGACGGGGTAGTGCAGGACGATACGCGCATTACGGCAGCGCTGCCTACGATTCAATATATTCTTGAACAGGGGGCAAAGTCCCTCACGCTGATGTCCCATTTGGGCGATCCGTCCAAGGATGCGAAAAAGGCAAAAGAAAAAGCGGAAAAAGACGGGAAAACATTCGATGAAGATGCGTATATCAAAGGTAAGCACCGTATGGCTCCTGTTGCCGCATATTTGCAGGCAAAGCTGGGGAAACCTGTAATTTTTGCAGGCGAAGATAGCTGCTATGGAAAAAAAGCATTTATCGAAAGCCAGGCGGACGGCTCTGTTATTATGCTGGAAAATACCCGCTTTCACAAAGAAGAAACTGCCAAAGAAGCGGCAGATCTTGACAAGCTGGCAAAAGAACTTGCATCTTACGGCGAAGTGTTCGTAAATGACGCATTCGGCACTGCGCACCGCGACCATGCTTCGACAGCTTCAATTGCCAAGTTTGTGATTGCTAACGGCGGCGTATCTGTAGCGGGTTTTCTTATGGAAAAGGAAATCAATTATCTTGAGCCGATTGTTACAAACCCGCAGAAACCGTTAGTTGCAATTATAGGCGGCGCGAAAGTGTCTTCCAAGATTGCTGTGCTGGAGAGCCTGCTTAAAAACGCAAGCGCGCTTGTTATAGGCGGCGGCATGGCGTATACCTTCCTGAAAGCGCAGGGTTACAAAGTAGGGAAATCTTTGGTTGAAGACGATCAAATTGACACTGCAAAGAAAATTCTCGATGCAGCCAAAAGCGCCGGGGCGCAGATTGTCCTGCCGCTTGACCATGTTGCTGCGACAAGTTTCGATATTAATGCGTCGCCTATCCCTGTTGACGGGCTTGATCTTCCGGATAATTTATTGGGGTTGGACGTTGGCGCAAAGACTGTCGAAAAATACAAAGAAGTGCTGGCAGGGGCGAAGACCATTGTTTGGAACGGGCCGGTTGGCGTTTTTGAGTTTGACGCTTTTGCCAAAGGCACCGAAGAAGTTGCAAAACTTGTTGCAGAAGCCACAGGCAGGGGAAGCATTACCGTTGTTGGCGGCGGCGACTCAGTGGCAGCTGTTAACAAGTTCGGGCTGGCTTCCAAAATGAGCCATGTCAGCACCGGCGGCGGCGCATCGCTTGAACTGCTGGAAGGTAAAAAACTTCCCGGCATCGAAGTTTGCAGAGGATAATTTTTAGGAGTCGATTATGGGTAGATATTATTACATTGCAGGGAATTGGAAAATGCACATGACCAGAGCGGAGTCAGCGCAGCTGGCTCAGTCTCTTGTTAATGAATTGAAAGACGGTAAACACAGGTACCTTGCAGCCCCGTCTTTTACAAATATAGAAACTGTTTCTGCTATTGTTAAAGACACCAACATTCGCCTTGGAGCGCAGAATTGCGCTTGCGAGGAATACGGCGCTCATACCGGCGAAGTGTCGGTATTGCAGCTTAAAGACCTTGGCGTGCAGACAATTATTCTTGGGCACAGTGAAAGGCGGCACTCATACAAAGAGGACAATGCGCTTATCAACAAAAAGGTAAAACTTGCGCTTAAGCACGGGTTCGAGGTAATTTTGTGCATTGGCGAATTGCTTGAAGAGCGGGAAGCCGGCAAAGTGGAAGAAGTCTGCGAAACTCAGACGGTAAAAGGGCTTGAGGGTGTCAGCGCGGCGGATTTGTCGAACGTTGTCATTGCGTATGAGCCGGTATGGGCAATCGGGACAGGAAAAACCGCAACGCCGCAAGATGCCGAAGCTGTTCATGCTTTTGTGCGCAAAGTAATTGCAAAGCTTTACGGAGAGGACGCTGCCGCAAAAATTATTATTCAATACGGCGGTTCTGTAAAACCCGACAATGCGGCGCAGCTTATGTCAATGGAAAATATTGACGGCGCTTTGGTTGGCGGCGCATCGCTTAAGGCGGATACTTTTGTACCAATAGCAAAGTTTTCCTGATTTTTGGAAGAGTAACTGTGAGTTTATTCTGTTTATTGTGGGTGCCGTTGTTTTATTTATTCAGGTGTTCTGTATCCGGCGGGAGTAATTCCGGCGGAGTATGGGCGCTATTGTTGGGCAGCATAACGGCAATCCTTCAATTCCTTCTGGGCTATATTGTTAGCCCAGGGGGATTTGGTTTTTCCCGCTGGCTTTTTGGTTTTGTAGACATTGTAAGCCTGCCTGTCCTTATTCCGCTTTTAATCTATACTGTTCTGTTTATTTTCCGTGGTTTTTCCGGAGATGCAGATTTTGCCAATTTTGCGCTCCTGTGGCTTATTCCGGTTGCAGCTTTGCGGGCAATAAGCTGGAGCGCATTAAGCGATCCTATCTTGCTTGTAATAGTGCCAGTGCTATGGATTGCGCTTGCTGTTGGCATTCCCTTTTTTATAAATTTAATGATGAGCCGTTTTATTTGGTATACGGCGATTCCATTGATTCTTTGCATTCTTATTTTGCCAGTAGTGGCGGCGGGCGCTTATTGGGCTTTTTTTTCACAGCAAACACTGCTGGGGGTTCTGATGGTCTTTGTTGCAATTGTTCCGTTAAGCCTCTCCATTACATTTGATATTTTGCGTAAATAATGTAGAGTCTGTATAGCATCATTTTTTAAAAACAATTATACTGTCGATAAATGAATCTTGAAGCGTTTATACTTGGCTGCGGAGGCATGATGCCGCTGCCTAACAGGCATCTAACATCTGTGCTTTTAAGGCGGGAAGGGGAGTTGTTTCTCTTTGACTGCGGCGAAGGAACGCAGGTGTCGCTGCGGCGGCTGAATCTGCGGTGGAAAAAAATATCCGTAATATTTATCAGCCATACCCATGCGGATCATGTTACCGGCATTCCCGGGCTTTTGATGCTTTCATCGCAGGTAGACAGGGATGATCCGTTGTACATTATCGGCCCGCCGAAAATTGCCGAGTATATCGAAAGCAGCCGCCGTGTGCTGGATATGTACATTAACTACGAAATAATTGTGCAGGAAATAACGTCTCCCGGCATTGTTTACAAAGGGGATGGTTTTCATGTGCGTTGTTTCCCCCTTAAACATACCAAACCATGTTACGGCTACACGCTGGAAGAAGAAATGCGCCCTGGCGAATTTCATCCTGAAAAAGCGGCAGCATTGAATATTCCAATGGGTAAACTGTGGGGGAAACTGCAAAAAGGCGAAACTATCAAAACAGAGGATGGCAGGGAAGTTAAGCCTTCCGAGGTGATGGGGCAGCCGAGGATGGGCAGGAAATTTTCTTTTGTTACGGACTCGCTTGCCTTTCCGGAGATTTCCGTGCATGTTACCGGCTCAGATCTCTTTATCTGCGAAGGAATGTTCGAACAGGCTTTGGCAGAAGACGCCCATGCAAAAAAGCACATGACCGCCGCAGAAGCCGCTCAAATTGCCGCTGCTTCCCGTGACATAAGAAAAACAGCGTTAATTCATTACAGCCCTCGCTACACCGACCATGAACTTAAATTTCTGTTAAAGGAAGCGCGTGCTGTTTTTCCTGATACGGTCCTTACCCGTGACCGCGATGTCTTCCCCATTGAACATATTGATTAAATATGATATTTTTCGGAAATACACACAAATTTAGTTTTAAATTCAGGAGAAGTAACAGTTAATGAATCAAACAGCAATGATTGAAGTACAGAATCTTTCAAAACAATACGGAAATGTACAGGCTGTAACCGATGTTTCCTTTTCTGTGGGCGCACAGCAAGTGCTTGGTTTTCTGGGCCCAAACGGCGCGGGTAAAACCACCATTATGAAAATCCTTACCGGGTTTCATTTTCCTTCGGCAGGAAAAGCCTTTGTTGACGGTATTCTGGTGGATGAACAGCCGCTGGAAATTAAGAAACGGATCGGCTATTTACCGGAAAATGTCCCTCTTTACGGGGATTTAACTGTTGACGAATATTTGTCTTTTGCGGCTGAAGCGCGTCTTATTCCTGTAAAGAGCCGGAAAGATGCGATTGATGGGTGCCTGGAAGCATGTGCCCTTACCGGTTACCGTGGCCGCAAAATAGAGACGCTGTCCAAAGGTTTCAGGCAGCGTACCGGCCTTGCGCAGGCTATTCTCCACGATCCTCCCATATTAATACTTGACGAGCCTACTACCGGCCTGGATCCGAATCAAATAATAGAAATAAGATCGCTAATCAAAGAACTGGGTAAAAGAAAAACTGTAATTCTTTCTACCCACATTTTGCAGGAAGTAGAGGCAATTTGTTCCCAGGTGTTAATAATCAACGATGGGCGCATTGCTGCCCAGGGCAGGCCGGAAGAAATTGCCGGTTCAATGAAAGGCGGCGACACATGGGAATTAAAGCTAAAAGGGGCGGAAGCAGACATTATAAAGGGTAAACTTTTGCAAAAAGAAAATCCGGCGCTGGGGGAAGTATCCAATGTAGCTGTTGAAAGCGCAGACGGCGGAACAGTGGCGGCGAGTTTCTTTGTGCCTGCCGGCGATGAGCCGGGCTCAAATGCAGGCGAGAATATTTTTGACTGGGCTGTTGCCAATAATTTGAAAATTCTGGGTATGAACCGCAAAAAAATCAGTATCGAAGATATATTTGTAAAACTTACAAGCGAAGGAAGAGAAGCATGAAAAAATATTATAATATCATGAGCCTTATACTTGCGAAGAAAGAACTTTTTCAATATCTTAATGCCCCGGCTTTTTACGGCGCAGCAGTTTTTTTCCTTGTTTTTTGTTCGGTCTGGCTGTTTTATTTTCAGCGTTTTTTCCTGATGGATCAAGCTACGCTCCGCCCTTACTTTTCTGCATTTCCAATTGTATTTGTTTTGGTCATTCCGGTAATTACAATGAAAAGCTGGGCGGAAGAAAGAAAAACCGGAACTGTGGAACTGCTGCTGACTATGCCTTTCCGCGAATGGGATCTTGTGCTTGGTAAATTTTTAGCCGCTCTTGCAGTGCTGACCATGATGCTTTTTCTGACGCTGCCCGTGCCGATAACTATGCTGCGCCTTGGCGATTTCGATGCAGGGATGATTTTTTGTGAATATTTGGGAGCGTTCCTGCTTGGCGCATCGGCAACTTCTCTTGGGCTGCTCTTTTCATCGTTGTCGAAAAACCAGGCAGGCAGTTTTCTTGGCAGCGCTGTAATTTTAATGGCAGTTATGCTGGTAAGCATATTTACATTTTCACTTAATTTACCGCAGTGGCTTGCCGGTTTTATTAACTATTTTTCCCTGTCGTTTCATTTTGAAAGTTTTTCAAAAGGGTTAATCGATACTCGTGATCTTGCATTTTTTATATTAAGCACCGCGTTGTTTTTGTTTATTAATACGCGGGTTATTCTTTTCAGGAAATGGAATTAAAGAGGGAAAGCATGACTAAAAGACAGGCATCAATTATAACAATGTTAACAATTATTTCTTTTATACTGGCTCTTATGGTGAGCGGGCGTACCTGGTTCCGCCTTGATCTTACAAGAAACAAATCGTATACGATTTCAAAGGTTTCGCGCAATATTCATTCGGAGATACCGGATTATGTTACCATTACATATTATCTTTCCGGCAAATTAAAAGCTGCCCGTCCGGCGACTGGGGAAATTGAAGACACGCTTAGGGAATATGCTGCGTATTCACGCGGGAAAATTCGTGTTCATGTTCAGGACCCTGTAAAAGCCGGAATTGCAAGGACGGTGGAAGAACTTGGAATTCAGCCCCGCCAGATACAGACTGTAGATCAGGATCAGGCAAGCCTTACCACGGTATATACCGGAATCGTTATTGAATACCTGGACAAAAAAGAAGTGCTTCCATGGATAATTTCTACCGACACTCTTGAGTACGATCTTACGTCGCGGATACGTTCCATGGTTCGGGATACCGAACGCCGTATAGGAGTAATCGTCGGCGACAGCTTTAGGCAGTGGAGGGAGGATTTTAGCTATTTGAATCAAGCTCTTGCGGGGGCAGGTTACAGAGTGCGCCTTATCCCCGGCGGCGATGAAATTCCCGATACGCTGCCCGCTCTTTTTGTGTTTGGGGGGGTTGAAGAATTAGACGCATGGGCGCTTTACCGGATTGACAGATTTATTCAGCAGGGCGGTAAAGTTCTTTTTGCTGTAAAGGGAATTTTTGTTGATACGCCAAACGGCACAATAGAGGCAAGGCGGCAACAGGATTTAGGGCTGCTCGAAATGATAGCCTCGTACGGCGTAATAGTCCGCCCCGAGCTTGCCCTGGATCGTAATGCGCTGACTTTGCAATACCAGACAAGAATGCCTTCCGGCGGCATACAGTACCGTATCGTCCGCTACCCTTTGTGGATAGGAGTTTTGGGCGATAACGGGAATAAGGAGCATCCTGTCAGTTCTCTTTTTGCAGGGCTGGATGTTTTTTGGGCAAGCCCTTTGGAATTGCGCCCTGATGAACGGGTAGAAGTTATGCCCCTTTTTACAACAACACGCGAAGCATGGGTAATGAGAGATGAATTTTTCACCAGCCCGGAAGTTACATATCTTTTGGAAAGAAACGCATCTGAGACAAAAGGCACAAAAGTACTGGGCGCTTCTTTGAAAGGGGAGTTCAATAGTTTCTTTAAAGGGGCTTCAAAACCGCTGCGGGAAGGTTCCGAAGAACTTCCAGACATGCCGCTTTACGCAAGCCCTTCGCGGGTTATTGTAATTGGAGATACCGATTTTGCGACAAATATGATAGGCGCTACCGGAGGGAAGCATAATATAGACTTTCTTCTTCGCGCTGCAGACTGGCTTGCAAGCGATGATGATATTATAGGAATAAGAAGCAGGCAGCCCCAGACAGGCCGCCTGGACAGGATAGTCGATCCTGTAATGCGGGCTGCCGCAATGAAATCTTCCCAAATTGTCAATCTGGGGCTTATCCCGCTGTTTGTGATTGCGGCAGGCTTTTTTCTTGCATGGCGGCGGCGTTCACAAAATGCGCGTTTACAAAATACCGGTTCACAGAACGAGCGTTCTGTTTCTGCATCTGTTTCTGTAAAGGAGAATTCTGATGACGTATAAAAAACATTTATACTTTTTGCTGTCATTAATAACAGGATTGGTTTTAATTTATACCGCAAGCATGATTTTTGATTCTGAACACTCAGGCGCAAGGTCTGCATCGTATAGTTTGCTGGATTCTAAACTTTCATCGAAGATTGACAGAATTACAATAAGCGATAGCGAAGAAATAAAAGAGCTTGTAAAGAAAAACGGGCAATGGTTTGCTTTGAATGAAGGAAAAGATTATCCTGCGCGCCAGCTTCGTGTAGAAGACTTTATCGGCATTCTTTCGGGCCGCGCAGCCTATCCGGTTCGTTCCACAAGCGCTTCTTCCCACGAAAGGCTTGGGCTTGGTGAAGAGGCAGCCTCCAGGGTAACTGTGTATGCAGGCAATTCAACGCTGCTGGATCTTTTGCTTGGCAACGAGGACATTACAGGGCAGGAGATATATCTTCGCAAATACGGGCAGACCGAAGTCCGTTCTGGAAATAATAAAATTTTTTCATATGCGGCAGATTCAATAAATAGCTGGTATAACCTAAGGCTTATTCCGGAAAGCGAAGACGGTAAATTTGATATAGGCAGTATTCAGCGGGTTTCGGTTTATACGCAGGATGAAGCTCAGATTTTTAGCCGAAAAAACAAAGAATGGATTGTTTCCGGCATTTATGTAGGAAGCCCTAATCAGAACAGCATAGATTCTTATGTACGTTCGATTCTAAATGCAGAAGGCGCCGATTTTGACGATTCAATTACAAGCTCAGATACAGAGCTTAACAATACCCGCATTGTGCTTGAATTTGGAAATGGCAAAGACAGAGTCATACGGTTAAGCGGCGGCGATGAATCGGGAAGGCGTCTTGCGCATGTCTCTGGTTCTGAATATATTTATTCGCTTCCTGCATGGGCTGCGCAGCGGCTTTTTAAAACTGCTGCGGATTTTGAAAAATAGCCCACGGAGCGCCCCCCAGCGGCGCCCGCTACATGCCCGCAAAACAACCGGTTTTGCGGGCAGACTCTTGCCTTAAGCCTGTTTGCTGATATAAGCCCTGTATTTTTCAGGATCGCTTTTAAACGCAATTATGGATGACTCAGGATCTGTTTTTGCCTTGTTAAGGGCTTCTGCAGCTTCCAGCATTAGCCGCCCTGAATTCAGAAGCCTTCCGGATCGTGAAGAAAGCCCGATACAAAGGCCTGAATTAATATTGCTGCTGTCTACCAATTTTTCCAGTATGCGCTCCTGGAATTTCTGCGCTTTGGCAAGGCCTGTTTCAAGGTCTATTCCGGGATAAATAACTGAAATCCCCTGTTTCCCCATTTCGAACAATAAATCCCTGGAGGCAAAGAATGTTACCGCTTCGTCCGCTGCCTGCCTGAATGCTGCATCATCCAGTATATTGGTAAATTCTATTATAATTAATACAAGGTCTTTTTCTGCTGAAGAGCAGCGGTGCAACTCCGATTCAAGGCGGTCTTTTGTATATTCCTCCCACCCTATGTGGCTGCGCGGGGAATAAAGACCATTGGGAATGTGCTCTTCATTTTTATCTAGGTTGTTTAAATTGTCTAAGTTGTTTTCAGTATTGATTAGGTTTTCATTATTATCTGTATTTTTTACAGAGATTTCATTGTTTGTCTCTTTATAATCTTTTTGTATTGCAGGCTGTCTATGCACAGCAGCCGGCTTGCGCTCAGCGTAAACTGTTTCGGTATTTTTATTTCCGGATGATTTTGTTATTAGCAAGTCTATAAGCAGCGTAAAGAAGGCAATCATAAATCCAATCATAATAAGAAAAAGGGTTTCTTTAAGGATTTTTGTCATTTCCCAAAAATCAAAAACCAATGCGACAGCCTGAATGTTTACATTTCTTAAGCCTTGAATTCTAAGCGGTTTATAAAGGCTCTCGCCTGAAAAGACAAATTTATCAATAAATCTGGGCGAATTATTAACCCATTTGATAGCGCCGTTTTTTTGCTTTTCAAAAGCATATTCGCCATCCGGCCCGGATATGATTATGGCTGCTATGGTTCTATTAATTGCAAGGCCATTATTCATTGCTTCGATAAACGCTTCGTTCATAAAGCCCAAATTACCGGCGAATAATGCGCGATCGGCAATGTTTTCAAAATCTTGCCCCGCTGTAATTCTTTGCTGCTCTACGCTTAAATATATCCGTACTGCCCCTTGAATTAAGGCAAACAGATAAATGCCGATACATACTGCTGCGATAATTACGACAGCAGGTGAAAATTTACCCAAATAATTTGTTTTCTGCTTGTTCATTTAGCTTTAATTATCGGCGTTATTTCGGATAAAAACAAGCCTGTTTCAATCAACCAATTTATGTAATATAATGAAAGTTATGAAAATCAGGGATTATTCACTGCCTGCAGGATGGTATCCAAGGGATCCTTTGGAGGTTTCAAAAGAGGTTTCCAGGTGGGGTTCCAGGGAAGCCAAAGGGTTTTCGTTAAAAAATACCGGAGATTCGGCTTTTTCCCGCGCTGCAATTGCTCCTCATGCGGGCTGGTACTACAGCGGGCGTATTGCCGCCGAGGCTGTTTCCTCCCTTGAACCGGAGGCTGAAACTGTGGCGGTGCTTGGCGGGCATTTGCCGGCTGGTTATGAGCCGCTTTTTGCAATGGAAGACGCTGTCAGAACGCCATTTGGGCATTTGCCCATAGATATTGAATTGCGTTCTGCTTTAATAAATGAACTTGGCGGCGAAGAAGATCGTTACAGGGACAATACTGTCGAAGTACTGCTGCCAATGGTTCACCATTTTTTTCCCAGGGCGAAGCTGCTCTGGATAAGGCTTTCTGCCGAAATGGGTTCCTTTAAAGCTGGTCAAATAATTTCCAAAACAGCGGTAGAATTGAACCGTAAAATAAATGTGCTTGCTTCTACCGATTTAACCCATTACGGAAGAAATTACGGCTTTTCACCGCAGGGCGGCGGCTCTGATGCCTTGCGCTGGGTGCGTGAAGTAAACGATGCCAATTTTATCCGTGCAGTGAAAAACGGCGATGCTCAGCAGGCGCTTCAGTGCGCCGAGAGGGACCGTGCTGCCTGCTCTGTTGGAGCTGTGCTTGGCGCAATGGGTTTTGCTCAGGAAACGGGGCTTGGCAATGCGCAGCTTTTGGATTACGCAACCAGCGCGGAGAGGGAGGAAAGCAAAGAAGTACCCGATTCGTTTGTCGGTTACGCCGCTATGGCATTCCCGATTAATCATCTTCATGCGTCTATGACAGAAAAAAGTTAATCTCTTTTATACAATACTGTTTTGTTTCTTCGATTAAGACATGAGTTTTAATATGCGGATTCCTTCGCTTAAAATATGCAGCTAACGGGAGCAGCGTTGTAAAAATTTTCCGGTTTTCCATGTTAAGGCTGTCATGGTAATTAACTGCGCTCTTTGCTTCCGGCAGGGCGCTAATGCCGTCACGGTACTTTTTCAAAAAATCAAGGCTGCCAATATTTGCGGCATTTTCTGCAGCAAACATTGCCGCGCTTCCTGCGCCGCTTCCTTCATCAATTCCTGCGGCGCTTTTCGCGATGCTTCCTGCTGCTGCCGCCGAAGTTTCAAACAAAGAGGTATCTTTACTGCCGCCGGTTTGCGCTGTTTTCTGTTCCAGAACAATTGGAGCGCCTTGCCCTTTTACGGCAGTTATGTGCGCGTTCATTGCAGCGGCTTTTTCTTCAAATTTTTTTCTGTAAAAACGAAATTGGGCAGTTTCGCGGTAATAATTCTGCTGCGGCGCATCTGCTTCTTCCTGCTTTGCCGGCGGAAGGAATGGAGCGCGGTATAGAAAAGCGGAAAGCTGCGCTTCCAGAGGAGAAAGCCGCCCTTGCTTTTTTTCAAAGAAGGGGTAAATGTAAGCGCCTCTTGCGTAAGTTTGCGCGCGCACATTGGAAAAGTCAGCGCCAAAGAGCGTTATGTGCTTTGCGCCAAGGGTTTCCGCAAGGGAAAGGCAGGCGTACGTTACATTACCGCCGGATGTGTCAATGCGGGGCAGTTGTTTCCAGTGTTGGCAAATGTACTGCGCAAGAGGGTGCCCGCTTGTAAAAAAGACGGGCGAAGGCGCAAGACGGGCGAGCAGGGGAGGGCTTGCAATGTCCAAAAAGAGGGGGATATTTCGTAAATTGCTGCCTGCATTGAGCCCCAGAAAATGATAATAACTGATATGCTGACAGTCAATTGAAACTACGGCATCCGGTTCTATGCCGTGATGAAACAATGCAGGCAGGGCAGTGTCGGAACATATTATAAATGCCTGCCTCTGTTTTAATTCCGCAAGATAAGGCATTTGCTGATCAAGAGAAGGGCCTGCGGCAACTATTGCCGTTTTATGGCACGTGTTATTTGCCGCGAAGGTTTGGTTTGCAGTTGCGCATGTTTTTAAGTTGCGGATAATATTGGAAAACCACCGCTTCCCAAAATGAGCCTGAACGCTGAAATCGGCGGAGATGCTTTCAATCGCATCCTGAATGACAGCGGCGGCTTTGTCAAAATTTGCCGGATCGTGTTCGGTTCTTGCCCGCAGGGGGATAACTTTTATTCCGCCGCACAATGCGGGATTGTAGTGCTCAAGGATAAAGTTTTTTATTTTATCAGAGCCGGAGTCTATTAAAAGGCTGAAACGGTTGTTATTTAAAAGCGGTGTGTAATCCTTCGCCGAAAGAAGTTCCTTTATTGCGGCGTTGTCAAAATCTATGACTAAAACCTGTGCGGCGGTTTGTGCGAGCGCTGCTTCCGGGGCGAAGCCGCCGCCAAGACCCAGAAAAATTAAAAAGTTGCAATCTTCCGGTATTGCCAAGATTAACCGCTGAGCTTCGCGTTTTGGGTCTATCATTGAATGAAGCGGCGCATTATTTCCCGAAGGCAGAATAAGAGAGGGGACAATTTCGCCGCTGCGAGCCTGTGCAAACCGGTATCTTGCGGCAATGCCCTGGTTATCCATAAGCCGCTCCGGTAATAGCTTTTTCCAGTTCGCCTTCTGCAGGTAACACCCGTGATGCCGGTTTGCGTGATGCAGCCGTGTCTGGGAATAACAGCGGCATAAGTTCTGCCCTTAGGCTGGCAGCATACTCGCTGTTTTTCATGGCGGCAAGCAAAGCATTAACGCCTCTTTTACAAAAGTCTGCGCCGTTATTATTAACAGAGTTATCGTTAACATGAACAGTTTTAAAGAAACCGCTTGTTTTTTTTATAACATCTTGTTTTATGGAAGGCGTATCTTTTAATGTTCCAGAAGTATCTGTCAGGTAAAAAATGCGTTTTGGCCATACGGCAAGCTGGTTTCTGAACCATGCGGCGTATATGTCCATGCTGCCGCCATCGCGAATCAAACCGCTGCGAATGAAACTTTGTGAATAAAACGGAGACAATCGTAATGCTGAATTGTAAAAAAGGTGATCAAATTCATACGGCCTTGCGTGGGTTCTGATGCCCTTAATTGAGAGATCCATGCCGGCAAGATAAATGTTTCCGGCGCTTAGAGCAAGAGCAAGGTCTACGGCAGTGGCAGTTACAGTCCCTCTTTGCTGCAGCATGACAGACGGAAGAGCCAGTTCGTGCAGGATTATGTTTTGCCACAAACTGCCGTCGTTCAATATCAGGAAGGGGAGGCTGCAGCATTGGGAAGGAAGGGCTGCGCAAAGATTTGCCGCCAGGGCGCTTTCGGCGGCAGATTCTGGGGGATGCTTTCGTAAAAGACGATTTTCGCCCATGCTGTTTGCAGTTCTAAAAAACGGATAAATATGCTTAAGAGCCCATGAGCCGCCATCGGTGGCTATTATTATATCCGCCTTAATTCCGCCGTTTTCAAGCGCAAGTATAGACGAAGATGCCGCAATGATTAGGCAAAAATCCTGCATTTGGCGGATAACTGGTATCTCATTTTCAAGGCTAGGCCCTGAACCGGTAACAATAACCGGAATTTCCGTTTGTTTGTAAAGAATGGTTTTATTTATATAAGTTATATTTTTAAAGAAATTCCTGACCCATTTTTTACCGAAAACAGACGTTGTTCTGCGGCTTGCGTCCGCCTGCTTAATAAATTCAACAACCTGAGACAGTAATTTTAAATATGCCTCCCCGTAAAATTTCATGGAAGGGCGCCATTCAATTATGCGTGTTCTGGATGCGTCAAGCTCCGGGATTTCATTCTCCAGAAAATCCTGTAAACTTAAATTATGTGTATTATGCCAGACTGATACTTTATCTGTCTGGAATTTATTTTCAACATAAAAAGTTTTATCGATATGCAGTGAAATAATTTTTGCTTCTTTGAATCTGCCCTGTAAAGCTGGTATAAGATAGCCGAAGCCCGGTTCAATAAGTATAAAACAATCGATATTATTACTAAGGTTATTGCCCAGATTCAAAGCATCAATATAGCGCACAGCTTCGGCCTGCGGGTTATAGCGGGAATGAAGTTGTGCGCCGATATTGGTATTTATACCAGCCCCAGTTCCTTAAAGAGTTTTTTATAGGAATCGAAATATTCAGATTTTGCGAATTCCTCAATTTTTTCTTCAGGAAGAGATTCAAGAAGTTGATCCATGTAGGAAAGCACATTCCTTAGTTCGGACTTGAGATCGGAAGGTATATTATCATAACCGGGTTTACCGGCACCCATACCCATACCTTTCCCTGTTGCTGCACTCTCAGGCTTTGAAGATTTCTCGCTGCCTTTGCTTTCCATTACATCAAAGTTTTCAACAGGAATCTCGTTAGCAAGGTCATCTTCAAACGGAACCGCAGTTTCTTCAATTTCCGCTTCAAGGCCTTCAGGAATTACCTGTTTCATGCTGTCTTCTGCTGATGTATCATTTGCTGATGTATCATCGGATATATCATCTGTTGGTATATCAATATCATCATCCGCTGCCGGAACATCATCTGCTTGTTGTTCTTCAACTACAATATCTTCAAGCTCGGTACCATCTTCTTCGGTACCTTCATCGATGGAAAAGTCTTCAAAAGAATCAAGGTCTATACCGGCATCTTCCATATCATCCAGAGAAGGCTCTGTTATAGGCTCATCAATGCCGGCGGTTGTAAGTTCTGGTTCATCAATAACTGCTTCGGAAAGATCGAATGAATCTGAAGAAAAACCGTCTTCTTCAAGATACGAACTGTCTTCGGGAGCAAAAGTAACAGGAGTAGCGCCTTCTTCGCGAAGTTTTTCCAGCTCTATTGAGTCCTTTCCTTCTTCGTAAAGAGACAATCCAGGCATATCAGTATCAATATCATGATCATCAATGACTTCTTCGGAAACACCGGTTTCAGGATCGGTAATGGAAAAATCTTCAGATGAAAATTCTTCTGAAAGGCTGATGTCTTCCATATCCATGTCTAAATCCAGGTCTTCCGTTTCCGTTGGCTCTTCGTCAGCTTCGTTATTTGTTTCTTCCTCTGCAGAGCTTTCTTCTTCCTCGGCATTGCCGGTGTCAAGATCGATACTAAGATCGTTAGCATCGATGTCTATAATAAGTTCTTCGTCGTCAAACTGAATTAGTTCATCATCGCTGGACTCAACACTGTCCAGGGTATCGCTTTCCGTCTCTGTTGTGTTGCCGTCCATGCTGATGCCGCTTTCTGGCTCCAGCGCAAAATTATCCATTTCTGTACTGCTTTCGTCGTCAGATTCTGAAATTTCTGTATCTGCGGAAGAGAGATCCCCAGCCGCTTCTTCCATTGCGCTTATGCTGAATTCATCGTCGTCAAAGTCAATGCCGCTGTCAAATTCGTCGGACTCGAAAGATGAATCCAAATCTGAATTTTCAATAAACCCGTTATCTGATGAAAAACTGCCGTCCGAACTATCTTCTTCTGCAGCATTCAGGGGGAAATCATTTTCTGGTTTTTCACCAGCGCCGGCTTCCTCGGTAAAATCCGCAGTATGCAGTATGTTGTCAAGCTCATCGCCCGTCAGCGCAATTGTCTCGTCGTCTTCTTCCGAGAAGAAACCGCCGTGTTCTTCTTCTTTAACAACTTCTTTTTCTTCATGAAGAATATTGTTAAGTTCATCGCCTGTCAGGGCAATTGTTTCATCATCCTCTTCAGTGAAAAACCCGCCGTGAGGCTCGCTCTTTTCATCGCCGTGCGGCGCAGGGCGTACAACAGAGAATTCTCTTTTAAGTTCGGTAAGCTCCGTCCTGATCGATGAAAGTTCATTGGCAATCTTTAATAAAAGCTGGGTTGAAAGTTCTCCTTCTTTAGGGGCCTGGTAGTTTTCCTGATTGTCATTTATGGATTTTACAGTTGGAACTCCGGCAAACGAATCGCTGGTTTCGGACGTGATGCCAAAATCGCTATCATCTGAAACAACATCTACGGGAATGTCTTCAGACACGTCTTCAGTTATGTCTGTAGATACATCTGCAGCGTCTTCGGAAAAATCGAAACTATCATCTTCGGAAATATCAAAACTGCCATCATCCGTGGTAATGTCAGCAGATATATCTGCGGATATATCCGAGTCCTCGGAAATGTCAAAGCCGTCCTCTTCGGCAACAATATCAGCAGAAGCTGTTTCAATGTCAAAATCATCATCCAGGGCAATGTCTGAAGATGTGCCGTCGGATGCGTCGTCTGTCGATGCGAATATGTCAGAGTCTTCGGAAATGTCAAAGCCGTCCTCTTCGGCAACAATGTTAGCAGAAGCTGTTTCGATGTCAAAATCGTCATCCAGGGTAATGTCTGCCGGCGTGCCATCTTCCGATGTATCATCTGCAGAGATGTCAGCAGATATATCCGAGTCTTCGGAAATGTCAAAACCGTCCTCTTCGGAAATATCAAAGTTTTCATTATCTGAAACAGAGTCTGCTGTACTGGCAGCGCTGTCTTCGATACCTGAAAAACTATCATCTTCTGATGAAGTAGTTTCCGGGATGGAAAAATCATCGATATTGTTGATATCATCGATGTTAATATCTTCATCTTCTGTAGATGCTGTGTCAAAATCCGGTAAAGAATCAGTGCTTCCAAAAGATGAATCATCTTCAGGAAAATCAATATCCTCAAATGTTGAGGAAGCAATAGTATCGGATGTCTCGTTATCCAGTGAAATATCTTCAAAACCAGCGGACTTTTGATCTTCAGTGCCGGTTGAAGATAAAATCTGAGGCTCGCTTTTTACCCAAACACCATATTCATCCAACTCTTCGGCGGAACCGATGTTACTGCGATCGGTGTATATCGAAGGTTTTTTATCATTTGCCATGAACCGCTCCCTAATTAATATTTTATATCCGATTATCGGTATAAAAGCGCATTTTCAATAACTTATCTTACTATATATGTTATCTCATAACAATAATAGTTGTCAATCCTTAAAGAATCGTTAAAAAATTACCGTAAATCGAACAATGAAAAGTTTTAAGTATCTTATAGGGATATGGACAGCGGTCGCGGTTTATACACTTTTTTCCTTTATGAGCGGCCCTAATGGTATTTATGTATATAATCAACTCCTGTCTGAGCGCGAACAACAATTGACAAATGTGAAAGAATTGTCATTTATAAATGAAGAATTGGAAAAAACGCAAAAAAATCTGATGTATGACCATGATACTATATTGGTTAATGCCCGCCAAATGGGTTACGGTTATGAAAATGAACGATTTGTCCGTATTGTGGGGCTTGCAAGCGTAAAAAATAACATTATAACGGCAGGAAAGGTTTATTTAACCAGTTCGCCGGACTTTTTGTCTGATAAAATTATCAAAATTACAGCTCTTTTTACAGGTTTATTGGTTTTTGCTTTCTTTTTTATACTGGAATTGACAGGATTCAAGTTTCGTTAGCAAGATTAGCGGTGTTCATGGCGAAATTCACGCTGCATTTCGCGTTTTAAGTCTTTTTCGCGGATACCGGCGCGTTTATCAAAGGCTTTTTTCCCCTTGCAAAGACCCAATTCTACTTTTACCCTGCCTTTTTTAAAGTAAAATGACAGTGGAATAAGAGTATAGCCCTTTTCTTCTACCTTCCGGTTTATTCGTTTTATTTCGTCTTTATGCATGAGCAGGCGCTTTCTACGATCCGGGTCATGGTTAAAAACCGATGAAAACGGGTTTTCTGCAACCTTAAGCGACCTTATCCAGACTTCTCCGTTAATTACCTCCGCCCATGCGTCCGGGAATGAGATTTTGCCGTCGCGGAAGGATTTTACTTCTGTCCCCAGCAATTCTATGCCGCATTCATAAGTATCATCTACCGAATAATCAAAACGCGCCTTGCGGTTTTGCGCTATTATTTTTATACCTTCGCTCATACCAGCCTCTAGGAGTTTGCCGGGCTTAGCCCTTAATTTTCCATGATCTTTTCGGCAATAACGGGTCGGAAGGATACAAATGGGGATGAAAATTCAGGCGGCAAAGAGCCTCTGTTTTCCAAAACAGCAGGCGCTCCAAAAGCCCTGCGGATTGCCCGTTCGGGAGAACCGGCAATTTGCAAGGCTTTTGCCGAGGCTTTAATAAACGGAAGGTGAGTGTATGGGCCGGCGCACCACTCCCAACCGTTGTCTTCCAAACTGGCAAGGTTTTTTGCCTGATAGGCCATGCCGTATCTGCTCTTGAAATTTTTGGAAGCATATTCCCATTCCGCTTCTGTTGGCAGCCTGACTTCCTGATTCGGCATTGACAAGGGAAGCTTTTTTGTAAGCCATTCACAAAAAGCAACGGCGGCAAACCATGAAACTTCTGTAACTTCATCCCGTCTTGCTGTAAGGTAGGACATTTCCGCAAGGGTTAGAAGATTTTCTTCTTTCCACTCCTGATTTTCGTCAAGAAATGACTCAAACAAATCCCTATATACAGCAGTTTCGCTTATCATAAAACTTTTCTGGTTTAAGCCTGCAGGAATGCTTATAAAGCCAAGGCCGGCTAATTCAAACCGCCTTATGGCGTCTCTGTCTGCGTATGGCTCGGGAAGCTGCTTTGCGGCAGCGGAAATTTCATTTTTATGCCAGTTTGATGCTTTTACAATGGAGGCTGATTCGGGAGGCAGTAAACCGGCGAGCCATGCTGCCGAGCCTGGATTTTCCGACAGGAAGAGGAGCATGCCCGAGACAGAATTGAACATGCTTGCGGGGGAAGGGGAAAGGCCTCCGTTATCCAGGATAAATTTTGCCCTTAGCAAGTCGCGCAATGCAGCCCGCGTTACAGCAAATTGCGAAAAAGCCTTTAATAACTCGTCAATATTGGTTAAAGCGGCATCTTGAGCTGCATCTTGCGATTCGGCGGCAGAGCGGATGTTTCCGCCTGCACGGTAAGCGCCCTCCGAAAGGGATAAGGGTATCTGCCAGGTTGCGGTTGGTTCGCCGCCAAAGCTCCATGCGGCGTAATCTGCGGCGGAAAGCGCAAATGCAGCGTAAGGGTCGTTTGTTTTAAGCGTAAATTCCAGGGGATAGCGGATTGGAAAAAAGAGGGAGCCGAAGGTGCGGCCGGGTATAACCTTGTCGGCGCGGATAGGCTCAAAACCGGGAAGGATTATTTCCATGGAGTGCAGCCCTTTGGAAATAAATACCTTGTCCGGCGAAGTTCCCATATAAGTACCGTCTACTCTAAGAGCGGCCCCGGCGGGTTCAGTTTTAAGCACTATTACAGCGCCGGGATTTTTCAAGCCAGGAAAAACCAGAATAAAAAAAAGTACGCACAGCAGCGCTATTGAATAGAGTACAGCCAAATAGATACCTGGGCGTATGCCAAGTATGGGTTTTAATTTAACATTGTCGTCAGTTTCGGGCAGTTTTTGTTGCATAAGGTATTATACACATTTACCGGATAAATAAAAAGAGCTGCCCGAATGTTGCATCCAGACAGCTCTATGCCCTTGAGGCATATCAGGCTTATAGTGATTTGGGAGGGGAACTATAAACCCGACATTTTCAATATCGGCTGCATATTTAGCAGACTTGAGAACTAATTAGTGTCTGTCTATAATGTGGACACTTTGTAGACAGGCTCTAATTACTCGCTTTCCTGGATGGAAAGATCCACGGTCAAGGCAACGCGGTATGTCTTTCCGCGCTGAATGTTTATGGTTTTGATGATGGTATAGTCCCCAATGCTGAATTTTGCCTCATGCAGGCCTGGGGTTACTGCGATTGGCCCGCGATTTTCGGGTACCGGGGCATTGTCCAGGAAAATCAAGGCGTTTTCCGGGCCTTCGAAGATGATAACTGGGGTAGGATCCTGCAAATCAACGATTAATTCCAGTATTTTGGCGCGTTCTATAACAAAACGGCGGCTTTCGTTCCGGTAATCTTCCGAAAGTATAACCAAATGATGTTCGCCTTCTTTTAAAAGGATTTCTTTTAAAGGAATATCCTTTAAAAGAGACATTTCTGAAAGATTATCTATTTGCGCATCGTCAATAAGGATAGTAATAGGTTTATCTTTAAGCTGGGATGGATAGCGCAGAATTAATTTTGCAGCTCCTTCGTCGCTTAAAATGGGGCGGACTGTAAAGTTAAACACCATTCTTTCTAGCTCGTCGCTAAGCCCTTTCGCTGCCGGCATAAGCCTGAAAAGTACGGGGAAAGCTGATGGAGGGGTAACCATTGTTGGAATTGTCACATAGGGGCTGGATTTTAAACCATGCGGCTGGCGGACTGGTATATGATAAATTATTTGAAGTTTGGGGGGAAGCGGTTCAAAAGCAATACGCCTGCCTTCTATGTCGGATATACCGGCAGTTGTTTGGCGTTCGAGATTGGTGTATAAAGCCATTACAACCGAACCTTTATAAGACAGCCATGACTGCGGCGCGGAAATTTCAATTTCAATGCCTTTAAAAAAACGTGTTTCAGACCCCATATTAATTACTACTGAATTGTTTATGCCAAGAGGAATGGAACTGCCTGTTATATTATCAAGATTCACTTCTACATTGCCGGACACAATAGTACGGAAAGATTCCGGATATAATGTAATGCATGAAAACAGCATAAAAAAAAGTAAAATTGTTTTAAATACTGACATTCGCCACCTTGTTAATTAAAATCATGGACGGAGTTTCTCTGCCGGATCATAAGCCTTGCCGTCTTGCCTTAGCTCAAAATGCAAATGAGGCCCTGTGGATTTACCGGTAGATCCCACCCTTCCTATAAGTGTACCTGATTTAACCATTGATCGCAAGCTAACTTCTGTCTTTTGTAAGTGCCCATATAAGCTAGTCCATCTTTCACTGTGGTTTATTATTATATAATTTCCATATACCGGGTCTATGCCGGCTTCCGAGACAATTCCATCCGCTGCTGCGTAAACTGCGGTTCCTTCGGCTGCAGCAAGATCGAGCCCTCTGTGCATGGAAGTGCGGCCTGTCATAGGATCCTGCCTGATGCCGAATGCGCTGGTTAGTCTAAAGGACTGGAGCGGAAAACGGAAACCGGTATTGAGAAAAAAAAGCCGCTCGGTTGGCGAGAAATCGTCGCCGGGAAAAAAATAAAAACGGCTTGTTTTTCCAAAAATAATTATATTTATTGTAACAGATTCCTGTTCCGCCAATCTGCCTGCACTAAGAAGTTTTTCTAAATCCGATTCGGGGTTGAGCGGAATAAAAATGCCAGGGCAGGATGGAAGGAGCAAAGGCTTTCCCGCTTCTATCGAAGCCGGATTGGTTAGCCTGTTAAGGCTTGCCAGTGCAGAATACGGTATATTGCAGCGGGCAGCCATGGATAAAATATCATCTTTTGAATCTGGAGTGTACTGGAAAATAGTCAAATGTTCGGCAGTTTCTGTTAAACGGCCCCGGTTCGTAAAAATCCGCCGGCGGTTATTTTCTACATCGTTTATATACTGTTTAAAGCCAATATCCCGTGAATTTAACTGTAAAATTTCGGGAAAAATGGGAAGGGCAGCATGAGGGTTTTCCTGAGGTTCTTCAGCGCAAACTGGAAGCCCTAAAAAAAATATAACTATAATAATTAACCATTTCCAAAACTTTAAACCGTTAGCTTGGGTTAGTCTAAAAAATAGCTTTATGGCGTTGTTTATAAATATCCTCTCCATAAAAAACAAAGATTCTTCGCAGTAAACTGCACGGCAGACCGGCAGCTTACCGCGAAGGTCTTCATTTTT
>Ga0123356_10002028_pt1 | contig 21870 bp, 12 predicted proteins | sample TergutEmb28metaG_2_FD_92546 | JGI IMG/M metagenome (GOLD analysis project Ga0123356, IMG submission 92546) | Embiratermes neotenicus P3 segment gut microbial communities from Petit-Saut dam, French Guiana - Emb289 P3 | ecosystem: Host-associated > Arthropoda: Insects > Digestive system > Gut ... | reverse complement strand
TCGCCCCTACGGAAAATTTGTATTGCCAGGGGGTTTTTTGGGCGAGGCACGCCTCGCCCCTACGGTAAAAATGTGACAAATGCAAAACGGTAAAAATGTGACAAATGCAAAACGGTAAAAATGTGACAAATGCAAAACGGCAAAACGGTAAAACGGTAAAAATGCAAAAAAGCCAGGATAAGGAACTATGCCCGAAGCGAGGACAACCCGTAGGGGCAAGGCGTGCCTTGCCCTGATGCCGGGGCATAGCGCGTTTTTTTGGGCGAGGCACGCCTCGCCCCTACGGTAAATTTGTATTGCCAGGGGTTTTTTTGGGCGAGGCACGCCTCGCCCCTACGGTAAAAATGTGACAAATGCAAAACGGTAAAAATGCAAAAAAGCCAAGATAAGGGACTATGCCCGAAGCGAGGACAACCCGTAGGGGCAAGGCGTGCCTTGCCCTATAGCGCCGTGTGACAAATGCAAAAAAGCCAAGATAAGGAACTATGCCCTTATCTTGGCCTTTAATAGATAGATTTGCTTTGTTGGGGTTTAAAGACCGTGTTTTTGGGGGTTAAGGGGTTTTAGACCAAGATGTGAATAACACATTACTCCGTCCCCCTTGTTACCCCTGTGTTCTGTGTTACGATACCTTAGTCACTATCCACTCGGAGTTCCACGGACATGTCCATACGGTTCCATTCCATCCGCCAACTTCGTTGAGGTTGAACCCGTACTCTGCCACAAAGGCTTTCACCCATTCGTCTTCGTAGTACTTCATCTCAAAGTCTGTGTTGCAACATCTGGTATCGTTAGTTCTCGTGCAATATTGGGCAAAATAGCCATATAAAAAGGGTTTGAAGCCGCCGGGATTCCAAGGAGCTAAGTCATGTCCGAGCGCGGTGTCGGGGATGTAGCAATTCCAACCGGTCGAATAATCATACGGCAACCCATCGGAACCTGTCCCGATGCAATCATGCCACAATTCGATATATGCGTTGGCGGTGCAAGTCGCTTCGACATAGTGCGCCCTACATACATTGCCGTCACCGCTGCATACGCCGTACCAAAGGTAGCCCCGGTCACCAGCTGTTATCTCGAAAGGAACAGCGCCCACACTAAGAGCCCAAGCATACTCAGCGTCATCGGGTGCTTTAGTCCACTGTACCGCATGCTTGCAGTAGTATACGTTGTCTATTGCGAGCTGGTCAGTTTCAAGTTCGCCAACAAAGGTTTTTCCATCTTTGTCGAGAGTGAAATACAAACCGTCGGCACCGTCCGGATAAATGGCTTTCCAAACATATCTGTAGCCATGGGAACCGTTCGGAATCGTCTTAACATCTACCGCCACTTTTTCTCTTACAACATAATCACCGGGCTCAAGATTGAAGAATTCAACGCAACCAAAAAAGTTTGTTTCTCCTTCTGCGACTTTTTCCTCTGCGCCATTTTCTCCGATCGCAAATAATTCAAAGGTAAACTCGCCAGGCAATGCAAACCAGTCGGTATACTCGCCGTATTTGGTTTTCACGATAGACACGCCGCCGCCGCTAAGAAACTCCCATTCGTCTGACGGGGGATAGTAGTGCGTGAGCTGCATGTTCTTGCCGTCGGGTACGCCGCTCTTGTTGCTGAATGATACCCAATAGGTGCCGCCGCAAACCGGGCAAACGTAGTCTGTGGTGTTCGCGAGCAACCAAGAATTATCATCAATGTAGATGATGGTTTCCTCAACCCACTTCTCGCCGGACGCTTTGGCCGCCGCAGCCTTGACGTCGTAAGCTTCAACCCAAACTCTGCCGTTGCCGCCCGCCGAAGCGCAGTGGAAGCCGACATTCTCCATTTGCGCCGTTCTAGCGGTGCCGATATCATACTCATCACTGAACGGATTGGGTACCTTGGGCGCGGCAAAAACGACGGGCATAATAACGCCCGCAGCCAATACCATTACGACCAAAATACCAATAATTTTTTTCTTCATTTTAATAAAATCTCCTGAAATTTTTTTTGCTGCCTCTTTTATTGTAGGGTTGGGGTTCCCTGTTTTCAGCCGCTTTTGTTGTAGGGTTGTGGTTCCCTATTTTCAGTCTCTTTTATTATGAAGTTGTGATTCTTCTTTTTCAGCCCGCTCTTGTTGTAAGGTTGGGGTCCCTTATTTTCAGTCTCCTTTACTATGAGGTGGGGATACCTCGTTTTCAGCCCGCTTTTATTGTAAGGTTGGGGTTCCCTGTTTTCAGCCGCGCTTGTTGTGGGGTTGCGGCGCCCTGTTTTCAGCCCGCTTTTTTTACGGCGGTTGGGGTTCCGCGCCCGGTTTGTTATGAGGTTCGGGTTCCTTGTTTTCAGTCTCTTTTGTTATGAGGTTGGGATTCCTCGTTTTCAGCCCGCTTTTGTTATGAAGTCGGGGTTCTTCCTTTTCAGCCCGCTTTTGTTATGAAGTCGGGGTTCTTCCTTTCCAGCCGCTTTGATTGAGGGTTGCGGTTCCCTGCTCCGTGCCCGGTTTGTTATGGGGTTCGGGCGCCCTGTTTTCAGCCCGTTTATTGCACGAAGCCGGGCGCTTCGTTTCCCGGTTTTTTTTGAAGTTTGGGGCCTTCTTCTTTTTCAGCCCTCTTTGGTGCGCGGTTGGGATTCCGCGTTTTTCATCCGCATTTGTTTAGGTTTTGCGCAGTCCGGATTCTGCAGAGATGTGAACAAAAATACCCATAATAGGGTACTTTGGCTATTCTAGCATAAATATTTAGGCGTTTTGTCATAAAAATTAATGACAAATCAAAAATTTTTTATTTTTTTTAGATTTTTTTTAGATTTTTTTTGATACCGATATTCCCGTAGGGGCGCGGCGTGCCCCGCCCCTACGTATAGGGATTGTCCCAAGCGCCGACACCATAAAAAAGAACGCCCAAGTCAAACACAACACGGAAGATAAAAATGCAAATGCGCGCTTGTTTTTGTTGACAGGCGTGTTACAAGAGGGTATAATAGGGGTACTAAATCATGATTTAGTATATTACGATTTAGTAATGGAGAGCGATATGCAAAATCCCACAAAAAACGAAAGGCAATTTATCGGTCGTGAGAGTGAACTTGACAAGTTGGATGAGATATTTGCCTCCGACAGGTTCGAGTTCGGCATAGTGTACGGTCGCCGCAGAATCGGCAAATCAACGCTACTGAAGAAGTTCATAAGGGACAAGCCGTCCGTTTATTTGGTAGCAAACGAAAAAAAGCTCGAGATGAACCTCGAGTTATTTGCCAAGGAGATTGGAAAATTCACGGGGCAGACAGACATAAAATTCGCGTCCTTTTCGGATATGTTGGAATACCTGTTTGAGAACATCAAATCAAAAACCATCGTCGTAATTGACGAATTCACCTATTTGGTCGGCGTGGAAAAGGGGGTGTTGAGCGAGTTGCAAAATGCCGTCGACAAGTACAAAGACTCCATAAATCTAAAACTCATTATTTCGGGCAGCCACGTCGGCATGATTGAGGATATGCTCGCATATAAAAAGCCGCTCTATGCCCGAAAAACATTTGCCATAAAGCTGAAGGAGTTCGATTACTTTGAGTCCGCCTTATTTTGCCCGCGCTACTCTTACGAGGACAGAATTCGCGTTTATGCCGTATGCGGCGGAGCCCCGTACTATCTGTCGCTTATGGACGACACCAAAACGCTGAAAGAGAATATCATCGCCATGTTCATCCGACCGCACGCGCACCTAGAGAACGAACTGGACTTTCTGTTTCAAACGGAATTTAGGAACAAAGCGAATTACTCTTCGGTACTCTCCGTCGTTGCGCTCGGCAAGACGAGGCTGAACGAGATAAGCCGGTCGTCACACATCGGAGATACCGCGAAAACCGCCACCTACTTAAAGCCCCTTATCGCGATGGGGCTCGTAGGAAAGGAAACGGCTTTCGGTGACAAGGACGGGCGCAAAACGATATATAAGCTAAAAAACAACCTCGTGAACTTCGTGTACTCCTTTATGGATGAGAACCGTTCGGCGCATGAGCTACTAGCCCCGGAAGACTTTTACACGATGATTGTCGAGCCGAGATTAGACGAGTATGTGTCGTTTGTTTTCGAGGAGGTGTGCAAGCAGTTCCTTTCGCGCAAGAACAAAACGCCTGCCAAAGAAAAGGTACTCGAAATCGGCAGGTACTGGCTCAACGACAGCGCGGCAAGAACTCAAATCGAGGTGGATATTTGCACAAAAACCACGAATGGCTATATCGTCTACGAATGCAAATGGCAGCAGGCGGAATTAGGGATGTCCGTCATGAACGCTTTAGAGGAAAAGACAAAAAAAATCCCAAGCTTTGCGGTTGCATCCGTCGGAGCCTTTTCAGGGAGCGGCTTCAACGCGGAGGTTCAAAAAAATTACGAGCGGCTATACACGCCTAGAGACCTATTCGAGACTGTTTAAGAAATCACTTAAAAAGTATTGAAAACACGGGACTTTTTAAGGCAAAACTTAAAAAGCCTTGAAAACGTGCAACTTTTTAAGAGGGGGTGCGATGTCGGAAGACTTGCCGACGAACTGGTAAAGGTTTACCGCGAGGGGGTGCGCCGTGAAATTGAACAATAAAACAGAATCCATAATATGGCAAAAGCGTGCGTAAGGAATACATCGGTCAAAAGCGACGAAGCACAAAAACTCCCATCCTAATCCAAAATCTGGGCGTGAATTACGCCGAAATAAGCCAAAATAAGGCTGTTTTGCCGTAGATGCCCCATATCGGCACCGATGTACCCGTAGGGGCGGGGCGCACCCCAATGTCATTAACTTAGGGAATAACGCTCGAGCAACATTTTCGTGCATGGTAATGGGTGCAAAATGACGGTTTCTTCCTTTCCGTCGTCCTGAGCGGAGGCCGCAATCGCTTCGCTTATTCTCGCATTTTTAGAGTCAAATTGCACAATCCCTAAGTTAATGACATTGGGCACGCCTTGCCCGGTCGGTGATGCGTTAATTTCCATTGCGGGCGGGGCGCCTACACATTACACATAATACAGGGCGATGAATTCTTTTTGGCTGTTGACGCCCGTTTTAACAAATAGGCGCGCGATGTAGGTGCGCACCGTGTTTTCGCTGACGCGCATTAAGCGGGAGATTTCGCGCGCGTTTTCGCCCTGCAAAATTAAGGCGGCAACGCGCTTTTCCTGCGCGGAGAGCTCCGGGGGGAGCGGTTGGCGGGAATCGGCGGGAACCTCTTTTATTACCGTTTTAACGACCTCTTTTTCGACCACGACCTCTTTGACGACCGTTTTAACGACCGGGACCTCTTTTTCGACGACGACCTGTTTGACGACTTCTTTTATGACCGGGACTTCTTTTACGACCGTTTTAACGACCTCTTTTTCGACCACGACCTCGACCTCTTTTTCGACCACGACCTCGACCTCTTTCTCGACTACCACTTCTTTCTCGACGATGACTTCCTTTTCGACGATAACCTCAGTTTCGACGGTTTCGGTAACGGTTTTGGGCTTTCGGCGCGCGTAGGTAAGGAATATCGCCGCACCGCCCAGGATTGCGGCCCCCGCCATCGCGGGGCCCGCCCACAGCCAGGGGCTGGGGCCAGGAGGCGGGGACGCGCCGAACGCCTGCAGCCCGACGTTGCCGCCCTTGTCGAAGCCCCAAACGGCTTTAAAATCCCAGCCCGTAAAGTTTTCGGGGCGGCGCATTTGGGCTTGCGTCAGCCCGACGGGGGCGTTTGCGGCGCATTCGGGGTCGTCGCAGGCGCAGCCTGCGTATTCGGCCGGGCTTTTCGAGCCTATGTAAAAATAGCAGTCCCGCACAATCGGTCGGACGACGGGCGCGTCTTCTTCCGGCTCCTCGAAATCGGCGCCGTCGCAGTCGATTACCGCGAGGACGCGCGCGTCCGGAGCCGTGGCGTAAAACGTAACCACCTCGCCCGTAGACGCGTCGGGCGGGGGCGCGGCGGAAAAGAAGCAGTTGCTCACGACGCTGTCGCCGTAGCAGACGCCGGCGATGCCCGCCGCGTACGCTTTTTCGGCCTCGGGGGGCGCGGTGAGCGCGATTTCGCCCACGAACAGGCAATCCCGGGCAAGCGCGTTCTGCAGCGCGCCCGCAAGGCCGCCTATGCCCAACGCGCCCGTCACGCGCCCCGCGCCGCGGCATTCCACTAGGCGCGCGTACGAGACGCTGCCGGCAATTAAACCGGCGTAGGAGGGTGTGTCGGCGGGGTTGGAGGCGAGTATCGCGGCGGCGTAGGGCTTTGCCGCCGTAACGCGGCCTTCGACCGAGCACCGGCTGACGACGCCGGAATCTTTTTGACGATAGGAGGTCGAATGCGCGCCGACAAGGCCGCCCACGCGCGCGCGCCCCGTGATTCCGCGCGCGCCCAGCCGCAGGTTTACGTTTTTAATCGTTACGTCGACGGAGCGGCCGAACAGCCCTATATATTCTTCGCCGGGGCGGTTGCTCCAAAGCCCGCTAATCGTAAAGCCGCCGCCGTCGAATACGGCGGAGCGGATTTGTATCGGCAGCCAGCCGCGGCCGCCGTTATAGCCCGCGCCGTCCGCGGAGAGGAATTCCGTAAGGTCGATGTGTCGGGTGAGGGCAAAATAGTATCCCGGCAGCGCCCGCATCTCGGCGTCGTACCGCGCCGCGTACTTTCGCACATTATCAAGCTGGGCGGGCGTGGAAATCAAAAAAGGGCTGCCCTCGCTTCCGTTGCCGCCCGCAAAGCCGGACGCATCGGATGCTTCGGCTACGGGGGCGATGTTGCGGAGCGTGTCGGAGAAGGGGGGGGTAAGTGGGGACGATGCTGCAAGAATCCGCGCGTACGGTTTCGGTTCGAACATACTGAAGCCGCACCGATATGCAGCAAAAAACAGTAGCGTCGCCACAACAGCCAACAACACCGTTAATTTTTGCATAAATATTTGCGATTTGTTTTTTCTGTCGCGGCGGATTGGATATACCTCTCTAATAGCTTAGCTGCAGTTGAGCCCTTGCGTTTTTAAGCACGCTTAGCGACGCTGCTTTCGCTCCGTCAAGATTTCCCATTAAAAAGTAGCTTAGGGATATGGCCATCAACGCTTCCGCTGTGTCTGCCGCCGCTTGTTGCGGCCAATCTTCCTATTTCTTAAGAATAGCGCGACGGAGGCTGATAAAATCCGCTCCCGTTTCTTAGGGTCAAGAGGTCGCATAGCGCAACCCCCCATATGCATAATCGACTGCATAATCGACTGCATAATTGATTATATGATGTTTTTACGGCTTTGTCAACTAGAAATCCGTTGTCAACCATAAAAAATCTCTTTTGAAAATAGGTGTTTTTTTGGATTTTTTTAGTAAGGTAAGGCATACCTCATGAAAATTTCAATGCGCTGTTCAAGTGTCAAATGTGATTTGCTTTTAGTGTTCAATAAAGTTTCGTACCTCCGGTAAAACGAAAAATTTCTCACATTAAATGCTACCACAAAATCCTTCTCATATTAAATGCAACCTCAAATGCCACTGTTGCACTTACTTTGAGAATTTACTGCGCATTTTGTTTTTGGATTTGTTCTTAAAAGAAAACAAATTAACTTGCTAAAAAACTTTTTTTGGGGTATAATTGGTAGGTTCAAAAATAATTATCCATAACTTATCACTTATCACTTATCACTTTTCACTAAAAACACGGAGTGTTTACCCATGGGCCTATTCAAATGGTTGGGCGAAGCCGACAACCGAAAACACATCAAAAAATTTACCCTCTTTGCCAATAAAATCGAGGCGATTGAAGACCGGTACGTAAAAATGTCCGACGACGAGCTAAAAGCGCAGACGGGCGAATTTAAACGGCGCATCAAAGAGAATTTTGAATCGCTCGACGATTTGCTGTGCGAGGCGTTCGCCGTCGTGCGCGAGGCGTCTAAGCGCGTACTGGGGATGCGCCACTTTAAGGTGCAGCTCATGGGCGGCGTTTGCTTGCATCAAGGCAGGATTGCCGAGATGCGCACCGGCGAGGGCAAGACGCTGGTCGCCACGCTGCCCACGTATTTAAACGCGCTCTCGGGCGAGGGCGTGCATGTCGTTACCGTCAACGACTATTTGGCAAAGCGCGACGCGGAATGGATGGGCAAGGTACACCGCTTTTTGGGCCTGTCCGTCGGCGTCGCCATCGCGGGCATGACGAATGAAGCCAAGCGCGCCGCCTACAATTGCGATGTTACGTACGCGACCAATAACGAGCTCGGGTTTGACTATTTGCGCGACAACATGGTCATCTATAAAGAGGATTTGGTTCAGCGCCCCTTAAAATATGCGATTATCGACGAGGTGGACTCGATTTTAATTGACGAGGCACGCACGCCGCTCATCATATCCGGGCGCGGCAGAAAGTCCGACGAGACGTATAAGACGGCCAACGATTTTGCGCGCCGTTTAAGCCCAGGCGATTACGAGATTGACGAAAAGAAAAAGACCATCCACCTCTCCGAAGACGGCGTGGTCAAGGCGGAGCGGTACTTTGGCTTAGACGACATCACGGCGGTAGACAACGCCGAAATCAACCACTACATCAACAACGCCGTACGCGCCCACTTCATCATGAAAAAAGACAAGGACTACGTGGTCAACGACGGCGAAATCATCATCGTCGACGAGTTCACCGGGCGCTTGATGATCGGCAGGCGGTATTCCGAGGGCCTGCATCAAGCCATCGAGGCCAAAGAGAACGTACGGATTCAAAACGAAAATAAAACGATGGCGACCATCACGTTCCAAAATTATTTTAGGCTATACAGTAAGCTTGCGGGCATGACCGGAACCGCCAAAACCGAGGAAAGCGAATTTCGGGGCATCTACGGGTTGGACGTCGTGGTTATCCCCACCAACCTGCCTTCTCTGCGCGTGGACGAAAACGACCTTATCTATACGACGATAAACGGCAAGTATAAGGCCATCATCGAGGACATCGCCGAGTGCTACGGGCGCGGCCAGCCGGTACTCGTGGGTACGACGACGGTCGAGCGCAGCGAGGAGCTGGCGGACATTTTACGCAAGCAGAAAAAAATTATCCCAAAAGTCCTAAACGCAAAATACCACGACAAGGAAGCCGAAATCGTCGCCCAGGCCGGCAAGTACAAGGCCGTCACCATCGCCACCAACATGGCAGGCCGCGGCACCGACATCATGCTGGGCGGCAACGCTGAGTATCTGGCGACCAAGCGGATGCGCAATTTGGGCATGGCGGAAGAGCACATTTACTACGCCACCTCGTATTTTAACACCGAGGATGCGGAGATTTTGCAGGCGCGCAAGACCTTCCGCGAGTTTTACGACGAATTTAAACTCGAGACGGATAAAGAAAAAGAGCAGGTCATCGCGGTGGGGGGCTTAAGGATCATCGGTACCGAGCGGCACGAGTCGCGGCGTATCGATAACCAGCTGCGGGGCCGCGCCGGCCGGCAGGGCGACATCGGTTCGTCCGTGTTTTACCTGTCGATGCAGGACGATTTGGTGCGCGTGTTCGGCGGCGACAAAATGAAAAGCATCGCCGACTTCTTTAAGGTGGCCGACGACGAGCCGTTCAAAATGGGGCTGTTGACGCGGCAAATCGAGCACGCGCAAAAAAGCATCGAGGGGCGCCACTATTCCACCCGCAAAAACGTTTTAGAGTACGACAACGTCATGAACGCCCAGCGCACCACGATCTATAAGGAGCGCAATACCGTGTTGCGCGGCGAGCCCGTGCACGAACAGGTTTTAAATATGATGCGCGACGAGGTTTCGCACATCGTGGACGACAACACCGACCCCAAAACCGACTGGAACGAGTGGGATTGCGAAAATTTGGCGCGCGAGGCCGGGCGGGTGCTGCTAAACGGCGACACGGCGTTTTGCAGCGATGACCTTTTGCGGAATTATTCGATTGACGAGATAAAAGACCGGATTTATGAGGCGATGCTGCTTTCTTACAACGAAAAAATCGAGCTCGGCAAGGCGGTCGGCATCGATTTTGAGGAATTAGAGCGCGTCATCCTGTTAAAGGTAGTCGACAACAAGTGGATGGACCACATCGACATGATGGATTCTTTGCGGCGCGGCATCGGCTTAAAGGCTTACGGCCAGCAAGACCCGGTCACGGCGTACAAAAAGGAGGGCTCGGAAATGTTTTACGACATGACGCGCCGCATCCAGGAAGAAACGGTGATGCTACTGATGCGCGTCAACATCGAGCGCGCGCCGGTCAAGCGCGAGTCCCAAGACATGAGTCAGCTCAGCTTTTCGCGCGGGGACGGCCAAAAAGCCAAGGCCGCCAAGGAACCCACCAAAAACGCCAACAAGACGATCGGCCGCAACGACCCCTGCCCCTGCGGCAGCGGCAAAAAGTACAAGATGTGCTGCTGGGAAAAAGACCATAACGCATAGTAAAAATCCCCTTGGATTTTTACTATCGAACGAAATACGTTACATAATTTTTGGAATTTTAATCACGCCAATCGTAGGGGTCGCACTCCTCGCTGGCCCGCACTGCTGAACTGTTAGTTCGCGGATCTGCTGCCGTTAAGTATCAAAGTCGTCTTTCCATGTCAATCTGCACTCCTTTATTGCCCGCTTTGGTTGTTGTTTTGCTTGCTCCTTTTCCTGTTCGCAAACCACGCATAACTTCGTCAATTTTTGTTCATACGCCGCGCATAGCTCCGTCAATGCCGGCTGTTCGTCTGGCGGCATAACCGTTTGGGCATTGTAAAGATATTTCAAATAATTTTCATAAGCGCTATCGGATACATCGGAAAAGTTTTTGGTCGATAACCGCATCATGCCGAACCAAACCCGCCAATTAGAAGGATCGGAGGTTATCGCCAAATTCAATTGTTTCTTTGCCTGCCGGTAGTCTCCCAGCTTAATAAAAGCGTCGGCGTTCCTTAAAAATTCCTGTGTTTCGGTTTTCTCTTTACCAAAAATATTTTTTGTAACGTGCTGAGAGACGTATGTATTGTCATTGCTTATCACCTTTTCGGCAATAAAGGCGGTGTTGCAATGCGCGCAAACCCCAACTTCTTTGGTGGCGTCAACTCCGATATCCGCTCCGCATTGCGTGCATTTTGCAGCGACTAATCCCATGGTTTTACTCCTTAATATAATATGCTAAATGTTTTTTCGACGCAAATAAAAAAGTGCGCCTCAATTAAGAGACGCACCCCAAAAGACTATCTCCTAATTGTTGCGACACAATACACGAAAATCGCGTGGAGAATTGCCCGATGGGCAGAATTCGCCGCGATTTTCGAAAAGTATAGTGTCGCATGGTCAATGTATCACTTTAGCGATAAGTTGTCAAGGAAATTTACTTCGTTTAATTTGCCTCATGGAATTCTGTACGGCCAAAATCGAAATCGTATAAAAACGCTTGCGTTTGTCGGTTATTTGTGATATAATTTGCATACAATAATAGTGAGAGGATTTTTCCATGGCAAAAACAGAAACCGTATACACGCGGGTAGAGCCCGAATTAAAGGCAAGCGCGGAACAGATTTTGGCAAAGCTTGGGTTGACGCCGAGCGAAGCAATTAACGTTTTTCTTAATCAGGTAGTTCTGCACAAAGGGTTACCTTTTTCGGTTAAGGTTCCGGACATGACGCTTGAAGCAGCCAAAGCCGTTTTGATAGCAAAGCTTAATGAGGGCGAAGACAGCGTCGCGCAAGGCGGCTGGATGACCGTTGAGGAAAGCAAGTCGCTGTTGGGGTTGTAAGATGATTCTCCTCGATGACATAAAACAAAAATACGCCTCCCTCGATAAGCTGTATGCGGATTGCTACGGCGCTTTTGACGTGGAGGAGATGCAAAAAAGGCTGAGCGGGTTAGAGGCTCTGCAGCACGCGCCCGAGTTTTACAAAGACCCCAAAGCCGCGCAAAAGGTAAACGCGGAGGCAAAGGGCTTAGAAAAGCAACTCGCGGAATTAGGCGGGCTAAAAGAGCGGCTAAGCGACCTAGACGACTTTATTAGCTTGGTCGAGGAAGAGGGCGGGGAAGAGTACGTAGCCGAGATCACCGAAGCGCTTTGGGCCTTAGAGACGGAGCTCGATAAGCTCTACCTTTCCACCCTGCTCACGGGCGAATACGATTCAAAAAACGCCATCCTAAGCTTGCACGCCGGGGCGGGGGGCACCGAGGCGCAGGATTGGGTGGAAATGCTGTACCGCATGTACAAGATGTACGCAGACAAAAACGATTTTTCCGTAGAGGAGCTTGACTATTTGGCGGGCGACGAGGCGGGCATAAAGTCGGTTACGTTCCTACTAAAAGGCGGCCATGCGTACGGCTACCTTAAGGCGGAAAAAGGCGTGCACCGGCTGGTGCGCATCTCCCCGTTCGATGCTAACGCCCGCCGCCACACCTCGTTTGCCTCCTTAGAGGTGATGCCGGAAATCGAATACGACGTTTCGATTAAAATCGCGCCCGAGGACCTTAAAACCGACACCTACCGCTCCGGGGGCGCGGGCGGCCAGCACGTCAACAAAACCGACTCGGCGGTGCGCATTACGCATTTGCCCACGGGGATTGTGGTGCAGTGCCAAAACGAGCGCTCGCAAATCCAAAACCGCGAAACGGCGATGAAGATGTTAATCTCAAAGCTCGTTGAAAAGCGCGAGCGCGAAAATTCCGAAAAAGCGGGCGCGATTTCGGGAACCTTGAAAAAAATCGAGTGGGGCAGCCAAATCCGCAGCTATGTGTTCCAGCCTTACACCCTGGTAAAAGACCACCGCACGAATTACGAGGAGCCCGACGTACAACGCGTGATGAACGGCGGGCTCGACGGCTTTATTTTTGAGTACCTTAAGAAATCGCGGGGGTAGGCGGTTTACGGACTATACAACGGAGAAGTTGTCGGGGGGATGGTGGTGTCCGACAACTTATTTAATCCTTGTTTGGCCAACCGGCGCTAAAAATATTACAAAAAGCGCTTGTGTTTTTTTCGTTTTTATGGTATGCTAAAAATGATATTGTAAAAGGCAGTCAAGACAACGCTAAAATAACTATATGACAGATAAGCACAAAAACCTATCCGCCATAAAAGAAGTTTTTGCAAACAAACAGGGCTTAAAAGTTCTGATTGCGGGCAGCGTCTTGCAGCTATTCTTAGGAATTATTTACGTATGGAACATTTTTGTCGAGCCGGTCGCAGACCGGCTCGATTTTAGTGTGGCGTCAGTAGAATATACGGCGGCGTTTATGCTGGGCGCCTTTGTCGTCGGCATCATCGTCGCCGGAAGGCTGCAGGTAAGAATCGGCGCGCAGGCAACGACGCTTTTCGGCGGTCTGTTGCTGTCGGGCGGCATGTTTGCGACGGCCTTTATCCCACCGCAGGCCGCATGGCTTATCTACATAACCTACGGCGCCGTCGGGGGCTTGGGTGTCGGCATGGGGTATACGGCGGCATTTTCGTCCGCGCAAAAATGGTTTCCCACGCATCGGGGCTTTGTAACCGGCGTCAGTCTCGCCGCGTTCGGTTTGTCCGCCGTTATTTTTGCCCCTCTTGTCGAACTACTCACCGCTTTTTTCGGCGTAAAAACCATGTTTATGATCCTCTCCGGCATTTTCTTATGCGCGGTTTTAATCCTGTTCAGTTTTATTAAATTACCGAAAAATTTCAAGTCGGACCCGCACCCCGCCTCTGCCGCGCTGCTCGGCAAGGATTATTTTGAGGTTAAGGAAATGGTGCGGTTTAAAGAGTTTTACCTGATTGCGCTCTCGCTCGCTTTGGCGGTTTCGGCATATTTTGTGCTAAACCCCGCGCTGGCGGTTTTTGCGCGCGGGCGCGGCTTCGGCCACACCGGCGCCATGTTGCTAATCGTGTTAGCGGGCGGGGGAAGCGTACTCGGCCGCCTGGTCGTGCTGTCAAAAAAAATCGACCACCTGGGCGGCGTGGTGGCAATGCTTATCATATCCGCGGCAAGCTCGGTTACGCTGGGCTTTAGCGAGGGGTGGCTTTTTGCCGTCGCCGCCGTCGCCGTCGCCTTTTGCTTCGGCGGGTATACGTCGATTTATCCCGTCATCACGGCGGAATATTTCGGCGTCAAAAACGTGGGCTCAAATTATGGCGCGGTGATGGTGGGCTTCGGGCTGTCCGCGCTGCTTTTTCCGCTGCTGTTTAACCTTTTTGACGACGGCATAGCCAAATATGCGGTGCTGGCGTCCCTCTCGCTTGCCGCCGTAATTCCGGTCGTTTTGCTGATGGCCGGCAAAAGGAAATTCAAAAAACCGCCGGAGAACAACACGGACTTGAGTAGCCCAAAAACGTAAAAGCTGCGGTCGGGTGGTAAGACCGCCCAACCGCCGCTTAATCCTTTGCCGCCTACACGCGCATATTGGGCGGCGCAGCTAAAATGTCCAACGCGATACCGACGCAGGCGCGCAAGGTTCGTTTGACAAAATATCGGTCGATGCCGTATAAACCTGTTTCATAATACGCCCCGTTGCGGTTAAATACCTTTACATAACCCTCGACGGTAATTTTACCGTCGGTTGCCCAAACCTCTATAGACAGGTTTACCGTAACGGGATTGTTTTCGGGAACGGACTGCCAAATAAAAAGGAAAACCATTTTCCCTTTGTGCTCGGCAAATTGCCAGGTTTGGGAAAAGCGGGCTTTCAGCCGGTCTTGCGTGCCCTCGTCAAGCTCGCCTGTAAAAACGAACTGCGGGCGCCGGAACGTCTTATTCCTAAATTGTTCTTTGTCGCGCGCTTCCGCCACCCGCGCCGCGATCGCCATGACAATCGAGCCGACAAAAACGACGATGCCGGCAATGATCATTGCGGCCGGAATACCGGAGGGCCCGACCGGAAAGTCTTTCCTTGTCGCCGTCATGACAAAGCCCGTGATGATCATCGCCAATCCGCCAAAAAGCGATACCAATGTCGCGGTAAAAAACCAAAGCCCCTTATCAAAACGGTATTTCCGGCGGTCTGCCGAGCCGTCTCTTTTGAGTCGCGCGTTATAAATGGATTCCTCGCACCTAAAAAGCTCGCTGCCTTTGATTTTTGCCGCTTTTTTATATAATTTTCGATCGGAGCGGGCGTCGGAAAGGAAAAAAGTGCCCCCGAATGCCGCCAAACCGTCAAAAATACGCTGCATTTTTTCATGATATCCCTCGGCTCCCCACGGCGTTTTGGGCTCTGCCAGCATAAAATGAACGGTTTTTTCGGGCGTAACGTATCGGACCAGCCGGCAGCTTTGTATACTCTCCGCTTTTAGCATTTCCGTAATGCTTGCAATTGTTTCCCTCGGGAGACTGTGCTCCTTTAAGTCGCGGAGTTTGCGGAACGCCATGTTTTTGGAAAAAGCGTACGCCTCCGCTTGCTTTTTGTCGGACCAAGCCCGCAACGCCTCGCGGCGCTCGGATAATCCGTGCCGTATCACATACAGGCTCATCAGCATTACGGCGTTTTGCATATAGTGCAGGCTTTCCTCCGCCGCGCCCTGTAAGCAATCTAAACCCTGGTCGCAGTGCCGCCCGCACAAGATTATGCCTTTTTTAAACAGCGCAAAACTGTCGCGGGGGGTTTCGGCCAAAATCTTATCTAAAATTTCTAACGCCTCGTCGTAACGGCAAAGCGCCTCGTAGGCTTCCACGACTTCCTTTAAGTTCTTGTCCGTTTCGCCCGTCTCGTAGCGCCGCGTCCGCTCCAGCGGCTCCAAATACGCCTGCTTGCGAACCTCCGCCCAATCCGTGCCCGCATACCCGTGCAGCTCGTCGGCAAGCCTGTACGCTTGCATTGCTTCCCCCGAGTCCCCGGAAAACGCGTCCGCGCGGTTAAAATCTATCGAAAATTCTGCCACCCCGAGGTTTTTCATGCGTTCGCTGCACGCCGGGTGCGTCCCAAAGCGTGCCGGCAACTCGGTTTTGCACATCGCCCGCCATCTTTCGCCGTTCTTATAGTAGCTATGTAAAAATTCCTTAAAAAACATGACGGAAAAATTTTTAGGCGGCGCTTCTTCCTCAAAAATATTGCGCTCATTGGGCGCGCCGATGTAATATTCCAGCATCGTGAGTTTTGCCGTCGCGTCGATAAAGCTTTGCGCCGCCCCGCTTTTTAAGACCTCCCGGTCGGCTTTTTCCTCGCCGTCTTTAGAGCATATCAGCTTAAAACGCGCCGCCGCGTTTGCCACGGCGTTAAACTGCGCGCTTGCAAAGATTCTAAACAGCGTTTTTTTCTGCGCGAACGCTTCAAGCCAGGCGATATGCCCGCCCGCTTTTAAGTCGCCGTGCAAAAAGTGGGCGAATTCATGCAGCATGACGGCGCGCAACTCCGCCTCGTTTAATGCCCGCAATATGTCCTTGCCGACGCGAATTTCTAAACGCTTGCCGGCAAGCGCGATGGACACGTTCGCATCGGGGGACAAGTACATCATAAACCGTTTTTTTAAGCCTATCTTTTCGGCGGCGGAATGCGCGGCGCCGTACAACACGGGATATTGCGAGGGCATTAGCTCGCTGCCGGGGTATTGCGAGGGCAGGCGCTTTGACGGCAATAGCGGGTATAGGACGCATGTTTGCGCCAACACGGACGCCGCGACCGTAGCAACGCGGATGCCTGCGTGCGGCGACGCGCCGAACCCGCCGACAAAAACGCAGATAAAGGCGATGACGGTAAAAATCAGGGAAAAATAGCACAGCGCGATGAGCGCGCCCAGCTTACGGCCGGTCGAGCCGAATTTTTCACGCTCGGCGCGCTCGCGGAACAGCCCTTCAAAAATCGTGCCGAGATCGCTTTTTTTATAATTCGACCGACGCGCCAAAAATATAATAAGGTTGACGAGTATTTGCAGGGCTATGACGGAAGCGCCCGCAAGCAATACGATGAACGCGACGGCGCCGCTTTTTGCCCCGTAAAGCACGGCGCCCGCTATCGCCTGCGGGATTGCCGCAACACCGGCCAAAATAAGCGCCCAAAATATCCGCATGCCTTTACCGCCGGAGTATCGAACCGGCGGCCCTTGAATCTCTGCGGAAGGCGCGGTTTGTATGGAGTTTCCGACGGGCTTTTTCTTACTTACCGAAGAGACGGCAACGAAGATGCCTATGATGACGGTGACGATGACGGGGAGAAAATCCATAAAGCACCTCGCTTGCGATAAAGGGAGTATATCATAATCCGGGCCGCACCGTCAAGCGAACGGCGGCGCAAGGGATCTTACACAGGGGGCGCCGCAACGGGGCTTACGCAATGGATGGATTTTGCCAAATTACAAATTGCAGAGACTGAGCATGTATAAGAGAAAAATTACAATTCGATTTTTCAATTTCCGGTTGACTTCTTGCGCCGGACGCGGTATAATATCCCCGTACCATGATACTTACCCCGCAACAGCTTTGGAAGGACTATGACCGAAAATCGGTCCCTTTGGAGGTTTCCGTCATTCGCTCCGGCGAGGGCGAGGGCTTTGTTTTTCATACGTTATATTTTAACGGCGAACGCGAAAAAGACGGGGTCACGCGCATTTATGCGAAACTGTACGAACCAAAGGCAGGGGTTAGGGGTCAGGGGTTAGAGATCAGTAAAGAAGATAACGGGTTGGATGCATACACTCCGTCAACTCCACAAAAACTGGCCGCCGGCCACTGGCCACTGACTACTGGCCGCCCGGCGGTTATCGTGTTTGACGATATTAAAAAGCCTGTCGGCGAGCTCGACCCCGCGCCGTATTTGGCGTGCGGCTTTTCCGTACTGGCGGTCGACTACGCGGGTACGGGCTGCAAAAAAGAGCGTTTTACCCTCTACCCCAAAAGCTTAAGCCACGTTAATTGCGCTTTTCGCCCGGAGCCGGAGGAGGAAACGGGCATCCCCCCAACGCGCGGCTCCGGATACGTGTATGCCACCGTGGCGTTGCGCGCCATCACCTTTTTAGAGGCGCAGGGGTTCGGCGATATTTTTATGTTGGGCATCGGGCTCGGCGGGGCGCCGGTGTGGAAGGCCTGTTACTTTGACGGGGCGTTGCGCGCGGGCGCGGTCATTTTTTCGGACGGGCCGCGCAAAACACCGCCGCGCACCTTATCCGCCGAAGAGGAAAAGCGTTTTATGGTCTATCGCGCGGCGATCGATTCCAGCGCATACGCAAAATCCGTCAAGTGCCCCGTCTTTATGCAAGTCACCTCTAACGAGCAAAATTCCTCGCTGGATTATATGAGCGAGCTCTATGAGACGGCAACTCCCGGCAACGCATTCCTGTCGATTTTCGAACGCGCCGACCGATACCTCGACAAGGTGCGCCAAAACAACGTTCCCTTATGGTTTTCCTCCTTCGGGGTCGGCAAAAAACTGCCGGCTCCGCCAAAAATCCGGGCAAAAGGCAGTCAAAACAAGCTTTATTACGAAATAAGAGCCGCTACGCCCTGCGAAATTGCGGAGATTTCTCTGTTTGTCGCACACATCCAAAAGGCCGGCGCGTATCGAAACTGGCGGTCTGAACACGTTGAACGGGTAACGGAGGGTGAATATTTGGCGCGGGTTTCCGTTTTGAGCGCTTCCGACCCGGTCTACGCGTTTGTAAACGTGAGATACTCCGACGGTTTGGTTATTTCCTCTAAGGTTTCGTGCATCATCCCCTCCGCACTTTCCGTAACGCCGGCACCGCAAAGCTTTAAGCGCCTGATTTACGACAGCGGCATGGGCATTTCCGACTGGCTGGTTTTATCCGGCGATGCGGCCGACCGGGCAATTTCGATGCGAACAGGACCCCATAACTTAGAGGGCGTCTCCGGCGCGTCGGGTCTTTTAACCACCTTCCGCCTTGCCGACCCTTCTTTTAAAGGGCGCGACGGCTCCGCGCTGCAGTTCACCGTATATTCGCCCGTCCGCCAAAGCGTTAACTTCGGCATCCGTGTCTCGGACGCCGGGTTCTCCAAATTCGTTTGCGTCAAAACGTTTGCAGGTGAGGAGGCGTGGATAAAGTTCTCGCTGAGCCCAAGCGATTTTAAGGGCGCGGGCGTCGCACTCACCGATTGGTCGGGCGTTTTGACGCTGGAGATTGAAAGCGCGGCGCCGGTGGCGGTGAGCAGTTTATTGTGGGTATAAGATAATTTATGGCTGTTTCCGACCTAAAACTTAACGATACCGTCGCCCTTAAAAAACCCCATGCGTGCGGCGGCATTCAATGGAAAATTACGCGCACGGGTGCGGATTTTAAGTTGCAATGCCTTACGTGCGGGCATACGGTTTTATTAGAGCGGGAGGCGCTCGAAAAAAAAATTAGAAAGTAAATTCATTATGTCCGATACGCGTATAACAACTCGGAATTTGTCAGGATCGCCGCTTCTTGAAACCGGCAAAAGCAACTTGGCCGTTACCATAGCCCTTTATTTGATCGTAGGGGTCACGGTAGGCCTTTTGTGTTTGATTTCGTTTGTCGGCGTGTGCGAGGTAAATATGTCGAGCATGGAAGCAACACTTTCTCAAAATGATCATGTGCTAACGCAAAAATATCCGACGTCAATAAAAGTCGGCGATATCGTGATTGTGGACGCGCCCGACTCTGTCCAGCCCGCAAACGAAGATAAACATATTCTTTTTATCAAACGCGTCGTCGCGCTCGGCGGCGACGACCTCCTTTTTGAGTTAAGCCCGGACGACCCGGCAAGGGTTGTTTTATCCCGACAGGCAAAGGGAAACCAAGGATTCACGGAAATAAAGGAAGATTTTGTACGGGCGGCTTTTCCAAGGGTTGCGCTTGACGATATGTTATATTCATCCGTTGCCTTCCCGAAAGATTTTTACCCTTCCACCTTTGACGAGGACGGCCGGTTTTTGATTCATATTCCCGAAAAGCATATTTTTGTGTTGGGCGACAACCGCAATAATTCTAACGATTCCCGTAAATACGGCCCTTTTGCTTTAACTGCCATTCAAGGAAAAGCGTTTTATAAATTAAAACCAAATACACTTATCAACGCTTTTTTCCGCTTTTTATACAAAAGTTCCTCCCAACAAAACCGCTTTTTCCACATTTCCGCTTTTTAAACAACCCCCTCCTTTATGCTTTGTTAATTAGATTGTGGGTATTCCTCTTTTTTCTTTTTTCTTTTTAAAAATACTCCACCTTATTATCGCTACAATGTGCATATTATGTGTTTTTTAATTTTTATTTTTTCACTATATGAAGTTTTTCTTTGCCATTTATATACTACTAATACGCAAAATTTTTATTTTCCACATTTGTACGCCCTTTACTAATATTAATACTATTAAATAAATATATTATTTATTTCATAAAGCCATATGTTAAATCAACATGTAAATCAATTAAATATTTCACACCCAACAGCAGTATGTGATTTGATGGTGTGTTTTTTTGAAGCATTAATTCAAAAGAATAAATACGTTAATTTAACATCGATTACAGAATGGGAAGAGGCGGAACAAAAACACCTGATAGACAGTTTGACGGCGTACCCGTTGATTGTAGAGGAACAGGAAAAAAAAAGTATCAAGCAAGAAAAAAAACGAATAGAGGTTTTGGATGTAGGTGCTGGGGCGGGTTTTCCGTCGATACCGCTGGCAATGTGTTTAAAGGAAGTGAATTTTACGCTAGTGGAAAGTGTTGGCAAGAAGGTGGATTTTTTAGAAAGCGTCAAAGAGTCGTTTAAATTGGAAAACATTCGCCCGGTAAAAAGCAGAATAGAGGAATTTTCAAAAATAAACCGATTTGATTTTGTTTTGGCGCGCGGCGTTGCGGAGCTTAATATAGTATGCGAATACGGCTTGCCGTTTTTAAGGGTAGGGGGGCGTTTGGTTGCGTACAAAGCGCAAAAGGCGGAAGAAGAAATATTGGCGGCACAAAACGCGCTCGGCATTTTAGGCGGAAAAATAGAAAAAAAAATACCGTATGTACTAACGGTGAAAGGCGAAGTTTTAGAGCGCGTATTGATTGTCATAAAAAAAACAAAGGAAACCGATTCAAAGTATCCAAGAATAGGAAATAAACCGCGACTGAAACCGCTATGATAGAGTTCAACGGTTAGAGAATGAAAAAAAACGACAAACCTTTTGCTTCCGATACCATTTCCGCCATCTCTACGCCCGCCGGGATGGGAGGGATTGCGGTTGTACGGATCAGCGGCTCTCAGGCGCTTGCATTTGCGGCGCCGATTTTGTCGTACCGCGGTATACTAAAAGACCGGACGGCAAAAATCGCCGCACTTGATACCGGAGTTGTACAAGACCAAGTCATACTGCTGTACTTTAAGGCGCCGCGGTCGTTCACCGGTGAGGACGTGCTGGAAATCCATTGCCACGGCAGCTATTTTTTGGCGTGCTGCATCGTCGAAGCGTTAATTGCAAACGGCTGCCGCGCCGCCGAACCCGGCGAATTTACACGCAGGGCTTTTTTAAACGGCCGCGTCGATTTAACGGCCGCTGAGGGGATTATCGACCTAATACAAGCCTCTTCCGTCTCGGCCGTGACGGCGGCATACGCACAAGTGAAAGGCGAAACGTATCAGACGTTTGAAGCAATTCAAAAGCGGCTGACCGGGCTCATCGCCGCAGCTTCCGCCGCCGTAGATTATCCGGAGGAGGATTTGGCTACGCCCGCAAGACAAGAAATATTATCCGGCGCGGCGGAGGTTGTTTCCGCCCTTTTAGAGCTTAGGGATTCATACAAAAGCGGCAGGCTTTTGCGCGAGGGCGTGCGCGTCGCAATTGTCGGCGCGCCCAACGTCGGCAAAAGCGCGTTGTTAAACCGTTTGCTGGGAGCAAGCCGCTCTATCGTCACACCGGAGCCCGGCACGACCCGCGATACCGTAGAGGAAAGCTTTAGTTATAAGGGCGTGCAGTTTGTTTTGACCGATACCGCCGGGATGCGCGAGGCGGATTCCGAGGCGGAGCGGCAGGGGATAGAGCGGAGCATTCAGGCGGCGAAAAGCGCGGA